>Ga0080004_1127305_pt1 | contig 247187 bp, 226 predicted proteins | sample WasSprMetagenome_FD_69207 | JGI IMG/M metagenome (GOLD analysis project Ga0080004, IMG submission 69207) | Sulfidic aquatic microbial communities from Washburn Spring, Yellowstone National Park, USA - WS (SPADES assembly) (version 2) | ecosystem: Environmental > Aquatic > Thermal springs > Hot... | reverse complement strand
TATCGCTTCCTGTGCCTTGCAAATGGTGGATGCATCAAAGGAAGCGATGGCTGATTCTAACTATCATAACTGGGTTGTTCTTGGATATAAGGCTGCATCCTATGCTAAGAGAGCTCTTGGGGAATCATATGGGCTTATTGTTTTAACCAATGCTGGGTATGCGGAGGTGAACGGTCAGTCCACCCTAGCGGTTGTTGACGGTATAACCAGGTCAATGCCGGTAAGTCTTGGAGATAAAACCCTTCTTATAGTCCACAGTAGTGTCTTTTCCCCTTTATGGTTTGCTTTTTACGATCCATCATCCGGTAACTGCGCCTATCTCGAGCTCATAAGCGATGCTGTCAAGGATAAGACTAACTTTTTAACTCTTCCACCTTCTATTTTCAAAGGACCTGTGGTTGAACGAATCGATGCTCAGTATGTAATAGATAATGAAGCGGAAATAGAGCAGAAGATTTCCCAGAAAGTCTTCGGAGGCAATGAATTTCGCATTATCACTATCGCAAACGCTGCAGCTGTCGGTGTGCCCGATTACGTGATTAACTCAGCCCTTTTCCACGACCATTATTGTCCCGGTGTAACTTCTGGGATTCTTATAGCTAACTGGGCTAAGAAAAACTTTGCTCCTTTCCTAGGTGGTGGATATTTTGTTCAGGGAGTTGACCCCTGGTGCAAAGAAGATGCTCTTCAGGTAATGTTTAATACTACCCCCGGAAAAAAGGGATATGCGGTGAGTTACCCGTCGTCTGAAAACAAGGCAAAATGGAAGGAAGAAGTTAAAAATGCTTCCACCATTTTGTATCGAGAAAACACCTCGACCAAACAATGGGAAGGAGTTGTGCTGGGATTTACTTTTAGCAAGAACACTGGTTGCGAATCTATAAAATCACCGGTGGTTTCAAAACTATGCCTGGACCTTTGGTACCTAAATTACCTTGATACCCCAGAGCAGTTTGTTTCCAAGCTTCATTCTTTCACTCTTCCTTCTGGTAAAACACCCCAGGATCTCGCTCGCCCCGGCGTAGATCCTATGAAGGAGCTGGGACTTACAAATCCTTAACTCCCCAACACCTCAGCTTCTGACCGTGCGGCTCGACAGCCTATATCTACGAAGGCTGTTGAGCCGTCGTGTTTTTACTGCTCCGTTGCCGTTCTTGATAATGTTGTGTGGTTCCAGATGAGATCCATGGATTGAGGAGATCTTCGGTATTCGCAGTCGTATTTTCTGCATATAGGACAGTGAGGCTCTTCGCATGGGTCAAGATGGACAAGAACATCGACAGGCTGAGGAAAATGATTCTGTAAAAGCTGCTCTATTTCTCTGGCTTCAAGGTGAGCCTGCCATAGATGAAAATTTCTCGGGAGAATCAGATGGAGATCAACCAGTATCCGATTGCCGTAACGCCTCGATCTGAGTTTATGAATGTCTATCCAGTATTCACGGCGGTGTTGCCGAAGAATTGAGGATATTTTTTCAAGCAGATCATCATCAGACTTATCCATAAGCCCTTCAAAGGCTTCCTTAACGAGTTTTATACCGGAACCGAGAATAAAGAGACCGATAGCTATAGCAGCAATGGGGTCTGCCTGAGGATAGCCGGTTACTGCCACAATTACCAACCCCAGAAGGACTGCGGCTGTTGAAAGGATATCTGAGAGAATGTGATAACCCTCTGCTTTCAAAGTTGGTGAATGAGTTTTGCGAGCGGTTACAAGAAGTCCCAACACGGCTAGAAGCTGAATTACAGCGCCGGCAACTACAAGCACAATGCCCTGCTTTAAGTTGGAAATTTCAGCGGGATGAATGAGTCTTGGTATCGATTCCCAGAAAATTCCACCTGCAGCAATCACTATGAGCGCACCTTCAAACCCCACGGCGAAATATTCCATTTTACCATGTCCGTAGGGATGACTGGGGTCAGGAGGCCGAGAGGCTATCCAGAGGCTAATGGATGCAAAGATGCTTGTGAGAAGGTTGACAATGCCTTCGAGAGCGTCAGAAAGAATTGCCGCCGAAGCTGTGATGTAATAAGCGAAAATTTTTATTCCAAGCACAAGACAATGTATGAGGAGAACAATAGCCATGATTCGGCGTATAGCTTTAGATTCCTGCATTTTTCCTTCCGTCTATTTTTTCATGGGTGGACTGACGGGAAGGCGGTTTAGCAATTCGGCTCCGTCGTTTTTCATTACCACCATGTTTTCTAGCCTTACTCCACCTTCTCCCGGAAGATAAATGCCCGGTTCGATAGTGAAGACCATGCCAGGTTCTAAAGCCATGCTTCCTGTTTTGCGTATGCTTGGAGGTTCATGTATCGCAATACCCACACCGTGCCCTAGCCCATGCCCGAAATAGGCACCGTAACCTGCCTGTTCGATGAACTGCCGAGCTATTCCGTCGAGTTTTTCAGCCGTTATGCCAGGTTGAGCCGCCTCATAAGCGAGACGCTGAGCTTTCAGAACAATTTCGTAAATACGCTCCCACAAATCGGGAATATATCCCAGAAAGACCGTTCTAGTTATGTCCGAGCAGTAGCCGTTGAGTCGTGCTCCCATGTCGATTATGATGGGTTCTCCCTCCCTGACAGGTCTTTCTGTTGGGATGGCGTGAGGTAACGCCGCTCTAAAGCCTCCCGCTACAATCGGTGGAAATGAAACGCCATCGGCACCCTTTTCCCTGAGCCTTTTCTCGATAAACCAGGCAACTTCCCGCTCTGTAACACCAGGCTTTAGAAAGTCGTAAGCTTCTTCCATCACTTCTTCGGCAAGCCTCAGGGATTCTTTTATTAGACTGAGTTCTTCCTCGTCTTTGACCGCTCTAAGATGTCCTACAAATTCGTCAGCCGGCGTCAGATTGGTTGAAGCTCCTTCTTTTCGAAGTGTTTCATTGAGTTTGATAAACTTCGCTAGCGACAGAAATTCTGACTCAATGCCCAAGTTTTTGATGTTTTTTTCTCGGCATATTTTCGCTACTATCTGTTCAAGAGAATTGTTCTGGTCATACTGGAAAATGTCGAAATCCGGTGCTTCTTCCTTGGCAGCTTCGGTATATCGGGAATCTGTAATGAGCACCAAGCAGTCTTTAGAAATAAAAAGCATTCCGGATGATTCATTTAAGGATACATCCTCGGCTTTAAAACCGCTAAGATAAAAGCGATTTTGAGGACAGGAAATAATGACGGCATCTGTTTCGTGCCGAGCCATTTCGGTTAGAAGCTTGTCAATCCTGGCTTTTCGAGAAGACGGGCTCATTGTTCCTCTCTCTTTTCTCAATCATCGTAGAGCACAACACCATATCACCGCTGGGGGTGTTCGAAAATATTAGACGACGAATTGAGGGACTTTATTATGGGATGCCTCGCATTCGCTCGGCATGACAGTTCTGTCGAATTTCCGAGCACCCCCTACCACCGCTTCAGTTTTCTACCAAAGAGTAGTGGGATTGACAATCTTCTTTGTCTGCCGGTATGCTTTGATTTGAAAAACTTTGAGGAGGCGTTTCTATGGAAGACGATCGAGATGCTATGATTCCCAAACAGGATGACATGCTTTCACCCGTGGATTTTCATCATCTTATGACCCTTCCTGCAAAGGCGAGGATGGAAGCGATACTGGATCGTCCTGATGCGGCGCAGGTGGTTCAGGCTATGAACCCTCAGGATCTTTACCTTACCGTCATGGAATTAGGCCCAGACGATGCCCTGCCGCTCTTGAGCCTTGCCTCTACGTCCCAATGGACGCATTTCTTCGACATGGAATGCTGGCACAAGGATCGCCTTATGCCGGCTCAGGGAATTGAGTGGCTGGATAGGCTTTCTCGCACAAGCTATGAAGCTCTCGTTAAGTGGCTTTATGACGTGGATTTTTCTTTTCTTATAGCACTACTTAAAAAATGCCTGAGAGTGGCCGTTAGACCGGATGATGTGGATCTTACGGAAGCGCTGGACTATCTTCCTCAGAATACTATCGACGACCAATACTTCTGGGAATGCCGCTATCCTGATTACGATGAATTGATTCGCTACATTCTCAGTGTGCTCTTTGAAACGAACCATGTCTTTTACCGCGAAATTATGGATTACATCATGTATACGATTGATGCCGAAATGGAGGAAGAAGCCTATCGTTTCCGTAAGGGCAGAATAGAAGATCAGGCAGTGCCAGATTATTACGACGCCATAGCTATTTATGCTCCTATGGAGCCTTCGGAACTTTCCTTCGAAAAGCAGAGAATTGCTGAAGGTGAACCTGTGGTTGAACAACCCCCGAGTTTTGCTCTAGCCCTCATAGGTAATCAACAGGATCTTTTTTCGCAGGCTCTGGCAACAATAGATGATGCTTCTATGAGAGACTACATCAGGCTAGAGCTTGCCTCGATCGCCAACAAGGTAATTATTGCCGATGAGGTGCCCGTGGATGATCGTGAGCAAGTGGAGGAGGCGATTGATAAGGTTTCGGCGACAATAAACCTTGGGCTTCATATTGTTTCAGGAGGTGTCCTTTCCACTGCAAGCCTTTTTCTCAGGAAAGCCTTTCTTGAACATCTTTTCAGAATTGGCTATACGGCCGTGAGAAAACTTCATTTGAGAGCAAAGCGGCTGGTGGAGCAGGGGTGGATTTCACAGTGTCCTACAGGTATAGACATTCTTGAAGGAGAGTGGCACGAAACGATGGAACTTCTGCTTCAACGAACTCCAAAGATTCTTCGACCAAGACCCAAGAAGGCACCAATTCCCGATTTCTTCCGAACTCCTGAAGATATTCAAATTGTTCGAGACCGACTCGATACAATACTTTGCATGGGCTATCTTGTTGATATGTTAAGAGTCTCTTGGAGTGATCTTGAAAAGAAGTTATGGCCGGGTGGAGCCTTTATCGAGATACGTGATATCGGCATCCCTCAGCTTCTTTTCACCGCTGTGGCACATATACTTAGCGGTAATCGGCTTCCGGCATTTCTGGAGCCTATCAATGTAAGCCTTTGGGAAAAGCTTTTTCCTCGCCTCCACCCTGATGCCGTAAGACAGTGCGTTACAACTCTTCTCGATGTCAGGTTCCCTGAGGGCAAGCACATAGACCTGCCCCTACATCCAAAAGGCAACGCTCGTAAGGCTCTCGATCGTTACATCGATCCTCTGCTTGAAGACTACCGCCAGGAAATGCTCCCCTTCTTTGAACGATCAGAAGTGCCGGATCCCCGCTTTAATCGGTTCTTCCTGTTTAGTGAAGGCTAGATTTTATGGGATAACTATGCGTTTGATAATTCGAACGACTTCCATAGGATCGTCCATCACCATGAAAATATCGAGATCCTCCGGGGAAATGTAACCTCTGGCAAGAAGAGTATCTCTCATCCACCCGACAAGTCCATTCCAGTAGTCACTTCCCACAAGTATGATGGGGAAGGCTTTGAGACGTTTGGTCTGAATGAGGGTTAGGGCTTCAAAGATTTCATCAAGAGTGCCGAAACCACCTGGCATGCCGATGTAAGCCTGAGCGTATTTTACGAACATGACTTTGCGGACAAAAAAATACCTGAATTGGAGACTTACATTGACGTATGGATTTAATTTTTGTTCGAAGGGGAGGTCAATATTGAGTCCAACTGATTTAGCTCCACCCTCGGTGGCTCCTTTGTTTCCTGCTTCCATTATGCCAGGGCCACCACCCGTTATTATATTGAAGCCGGCTTTGGCGAGTTCTCTGGCTATAACCACTGTCTTTTCATATACTTCGTCCCCAGGCTTGACTCTGGCTGAACCAAAGATCGAAACAGCCGGATAAATGTCACTTAACATTTCAAAGCCATCCACGAATTCCGAAAGAATCCTGAAGAGTCTCCAGGAATCCTGAACCGTCATTATGTCAATGATGTACTGCCTGTCTTTAAGACTCGCTGGCATCGTCTCCTTCTCCTTTTTTGATTTTACCTTTGATTTGCCGATCTATCCATTCCCCGAGAGGGCAGGCACTAGGCCTACCCCTACAGGCTTCGTCCTTACAGATAATTGAAAGTGTTGCGTATGCAACGAGTTCTTTAGCCCAATCTGGAAGTTTCAGGAAGTCCTTTTCGGTCGTTATAATGAGTAGGGGCGTATTGCCATGCGCTCCTGCCAAAGACCTAGCTGTCTTCAGAATGTAGTCCATATCCTGATCCGAGTAAAAGTGATGATCAGGGAAGGGTATGCTGTGCACAACAGTAATGCCCTGTCGTTCAAGATCTGAAAAAAACCTTTCAGGATAGGCGATTCCAGCGAAGGCGAGGCATTTGGTTTTTTGTAAATTCTCAATCGGGAGTGACGTTCCGGCTATGATAACCGATTCAATACTTCGCCGACAATGGAAGATTTTTGTGTCTTTTCTGATCCATCTTTGTAGACGATCCAGACACGTTGATGACGATGATTCGGTATTTTCTATCATAACAATCGCATCGGCTCTCTTCAGAGAAGAGAGGGGTTCTCTAAGAGGTCCGAGCGGTAAGGTATAACCGTTTCCGACGCATAGGTCGGCGTCGAACAAAACAATGTCAAGGTCTCTTGCAAGTCGCCAGTGCTGATAAGCATCATCGACGATGATAACATCGGGCTGTTCCATCAGATCGGCAACTTTTGCAGTGTCGCTTTTAGATTTCCCAACCCATACAGAAGGGAGGCGTGATGCAAGAAGAAGCGGTTCATCTCCGAAACGGAGGCAGGCACATAGGTCTGCCCCTACATTGCCGCTGCTATGAACCTTTTCAGGAATTGTTTGCCTGGTTTTACCGAGTTTTCGTGCTACTACGGTTACCTTGTACCCATAATCCATTAGAATCTTCGCAAGCTGAGCGGTGAAAGGCGTTTTGCCTGTTCCGCCTACGGTTAAGTTTCCAACAGAAATTGTAAAACTGCGAAGGGAGATCTTCTTTGATGACGATATACGCCTGTGAATTTTTAATGCGAAGAGATAGGGAACAGAAAGTGAAATACCGAGAAAAGCCGGGATGGCGTTTTTATTGTACCATAGCGGGAGAAGTTTTGATAGAAAACGGCGAACCAGACGGGATCTGCCGTTATGAACGTTCCAAAGAGTCATCCACCTATGAGCATACTGATAGCCACTTGTTAAGGTTGCCAAAGCGGATGCAGTGAAAAGGCATCCTAGAGTGTGTTGAGGTAGCTTTGTGTGAGGTGAAGAAAGAGTTACCAGAACGGTAATGAGCTGTAGCAGGGTGGTAATCTTACCCGCAATAGATGGTCTTACTTCAAAAGGTACATCGCCTAACACCAGGAGAGATGCGCCAAGAATTATGGCGATGTCTCTGGCTATAACGATACCGGTGAGCCAGTAAGGCATCATGCCTATCCAGGCGAGAGCTACAAAGGCGCTCACAAGAAGAATCTTATCCGCAATTGGATCTAAAAAAGCGCCCAGAAGAGACTTTTGGTGAAAGGTTCTGGCAATGAAACCGTCAAGACCATCAGTTAGTCCTGCCAGGAAAAACACAAAAAGCGCCCAGGTTGTATGGTGGTTAAAAAGAAATAGGAGAAATACGGGAGTAAGCAATATCCGAAAAAGGGTGAGAATGTTAGGGATGGTCATGATTGCCTTCTACCGTCCGGTCTGCGAACGTATGATAATTCGACGTGCCTGAGAATCAACCGATTCCACCTTCAATGTGATTCCTTCTTTTTCGAGTATTGTTTCGATTAGACCGGGAACTTTTTCTGAGATTTCCGGGGTCTCAACGGTAAAAGTATCCGGTGATATAAGAATTCTTGACACTTCTATGTTTACCCCGGATTCCTTCAGTTTCCGAAGAATCTTTTCCCAATACAACGCTCCGTTAGGATCTTTGATAACAATCTGCCACAACTCCATCCTGGTATCTTCCTTAGCGGATGGAGAGGATTTGCTGGCCTCCTGTGATGTTGGTTCCTCAGAAGGGGAGGCACTGAGGCCTGCCCCTACAGAATGGGGTTCCTGTTGGTTCTTTGAAACTTCACCTGGTTGAGTTATTGCATTAAAAACATGGTCTGCCGATATGTCGGCAAGGGTCATAACAGCGTCCATAATCGGTGTTTCTTCATCCAGAGGAACATCATCTTCAAGCTGTTGTTTATTATCGTCTTGAGATAATTCCATGCGGATACTGAGCTTATTTGTGAAGCAGAAGAAATTTCCCTTCAGTGTAACAACCTTAATTCCTTCCTGAGGAAGATTATGATCGGCCGTTACCACGGTAAATCCGGCTTCTGACAGCTTTTCTATAAAGACATCGGAGAAAAAGTCACCGGCGTTTTTCCCTTCTATTTGTTCATCGCAGGATCTATCGAAGTTCCAGAGAATGACGGGCAGAGACTTCGTTGGTGTTTGCTTCTGGGTTTGTTTGAGTTCCTCGGAAGCATCTGATTGGGCTTTTTGAGCTTCCCGTGATGGTTGTTCTTCTGGAGGCTTGGCATCCTTCGATGGTTTTGATGTAAGAAGGCTAATTTTTAAAGATGAAAGATCTTTCTTGAGTGCGTCGAGCCTTATAATCGCTTCACCTTTTACACGATATGTTCCTTCTCGGGGTTCTTCGCCTATTACTTTGTAAGCCTTTAGATAGCGGTCAGCTCGACCAATGATGGTCTTTTGTAATTTTTCCTTGTTCTGGTTAAACTGATCTTCTCCAATAAGATCAATCACCGCCTTGGTAATTGCTTGTTTTTCAAAATCCTGTAGAGCCTTTTCCCGAGCGGCAACCTGATTGTTATCAACTATATTGGCTGTTCCTTCAGCTTCAACGGTTACTTCAGTAGCACACAATATTTTAGCGGGGAACAGTAATACAGAAGCCACAACGCCGATAAAACAAGCTATTAAGAGGCTCTTTTTATTTCCCTTCATTGTTGCTATTGTTGCTCCTTGTTTCGCTGTTTTTACCGATGACGCTTTTTGTGATAACATAGAGACTTTGAAAGGTGGAAGAAAAAATGTGGGACAGATCGGTAGAGCGATATTACCGTGTTCATCCAGAAGATATTTGCTATTTGACTTTCACTCTTGAAGCTTACGAAGGTCTTGCTATTGTGACGACGGTTGATAGGGATGCCTGTATTGTTCGCATCCATATTGCACCGGGCTGGGAAGAGGAGTTCGATGAGATTCTCAAAGCAGAGACACAATTGAGAATTCAGCCCGTTACAGTTGAACATTGTGAGGAGCAGGGAACATCATGAAAAATTTCTGTGCCGGCGCTTCTAACAGAAAAATATTTGTTTACACCTTCGGCTGTCAGATGAACGAATATGATTCTCTACGCCTTGTGCGTTCTCTTCTTCTGCGAGGCTATGATGCCGTGTCCAAACCCGAGGAAGCGGATGTGATATTCGTTAATACCTGTTCCGTAAGAGCGAAGGCCGAGCAGAAGCTTTATTCCTTTCTTGGAAGGTTGAAACGATTCAAAAACCGAAATCCCGACATGGTGATAGCCGTTGGTGGATGTGTTGCACAGCAACTCAAGGAAGAAATCCTTAACCGATTTCCTTTCGTGGATATTGTTGTGGGGACGTTCGGGGTTTCTAAGCTTCCAGATCTTATTGAGCGTGCAGGCACGCAGGCCTGCACTTACACAGTGGGCAGGCACGTAGACCTGCCTGGGCAGGAGCGCAGGCCTGCCCTTACAGGTGGCTTTTTCCCGGAAGAAGAGCCATCTTTTGGTATGCACTGGCTGGATCCATCATCTTCCAAGTGGTCCGCGAGTGTTGTCGAATATGTAACCATCATGCAAGGATGTGACAATTTCTGCTCTTACTGCATCGTGCCTTATGTTAGAGGCCGAGAAAGAAGCCGTCAGGTAGATGAAATCATAGAAGAGATTAAACTGCTTACGGCAAGAGGTGCTAGGGAAATTGTTCTTCTCGGGCAGAATGTAAATTCTTACGGGAAGAATCTTTCTCCTCCTGTCCGATTTTCGGAGCTTATAGAACGTATCGCTTCGGAAACCGATGTTGTTCGTCTGCGGTTTACCACATCTCATCCGAAGGATCTCACCGAAGATTTGATGGCCTGTTTTAGAGACGTGCCCATCCTGTGCCCACACCTTCATCTGCCTTTCCAGGCAGGATCTGACAGGATTCTTGCTTTGATGAATCGTGGCTATACTCAGGCTGAGTATCTAAAAAAGGTGGAAACGCTGAGACGTTATCGTCCTGATATAGCCCTTACAGCCGATGTTATGGTCGGATTTCCTACCGAAACGGAGGAAGATTTTCGGGAGACTATCAAGCTTATAAAGATTGTTGAATTTGATGGGTTGTTTTCCTTCAAGTATTCTGATCGTCCTTTTACTTCAGCTTCTTCCATGAAGCCCAAGGTAGATGAAGAAACCAAAACGAAATGGCTTGTAGAGCTTCAGGAACTCCAGAAAGCCATAACCCTTCGTAAGAATAAGGCAGAAGAAGGCATGATACGTGTGGTGCTTGTCGAAGGAGAAAGTAAACTCGGAAGCGGGCAATTGACCGGCAGGACACCTCACAACAGAATAGTTAATTTTGAAGGATCGAAAGAATTAGTTGGCAAAGAGGTTGCCGTGAGGATTGTGGAAGGTTATGCTCATTCATTGAGGGGTGAGTTAGTAGAGGTTCATCAACCCTAAGGGTGGAGGACTTTACATGAGCACAATGATTGAAATGACTGTTTCAGAACTTATCGTGGATACTCAGAGCAATACCCCCATTGTGGTGCTTAGGGAAAAAGGTGGCAGCAGAATCCTTCCCATCTGGATCGGCATTATGGAAGCTACGGCGATAGCAATGGAACTTGAACAGGTGCGTTTCCCACGCCCGATGACTCACGATCTTATGAAAAACTTGCTTGAGCATCTTAACGTGGTGGTAGATCGAGTTGAGGTGTGCGATCTGAGAGAAAATACCTATTACGCTCTGATTCACCTAAGAAGTGGCGACAAAAAAAGTGCTGTTGACGCAAGACCAAGTGATGCTATCGCACTGGCGCTTCGCACCAGGTCGCCTATTTATGTTGCTGACAAAGTGCTGAGAAAATCAGGTCAGACTGAGGGATTTAAGCCAGTAATTGTAGATCCAGATGATCGCGATAAGCTCGCCGAACTTCTAGAGGAATTGTCCCCAGAGGATTTCGGCAAATACAAAATGTAAAAATCTCCTGATGTCCTGATACGCGTAACCCGGAGCTACGTTGTTTAACCACAAGAGGGAGCCATACTGATAAATGAGAATTAGCGTAGCGATTGGTGGTATGAGTTGTGCTGCCTGTGTGCGGAGAGTGGAACGAGCACTTGCGGATGTTGAAGGTGTTCTTTCCGCTTCCGTTAACCTTGCAACCGGCAGGGCAACGCTTGAGGTGGCTGAATCGTTTAGGGAAGATAGAGCTCGCGCAGCAGTGGAGGAGAGTGGTTATCAGTGGTTGGGAATTGTCGATGAAGATAAACATCTTCGTTCTGCCATTGAAGAACTTCAGTCAAAGGAAAAAAAGCGACTTATTGTAAAACTCATTGTAGGTGGTGTGCTTACTCTTTTTATCCACGGTGTGATGCTACTTCCTATCGATCGCCGAACATCCGAAATGCTTCAGTTTGTCCTGGCTCTTCCCGTTGTTTTCTGGGTAGGTAGTCCTTTTTTAATTGGAGCAGTAAAGGCTCTTCGTAAAGGCACTTCTGATATGAATACTCTCGTTGCTCTTGGCTCTCTTGCTGCCTTTATCTATTCAGCTTTCATGACGTTTTTCCCTCGCCAGTTACAACATGGTTTGTCCGGTCACGGTGTCTATTACGATGGCGCTGCCATGATCGTTACGCTCGTTCTCCTAGGTCGATTCCTCGAAGCAAGAACTCGAGAACGGGCGTCTCAGGCCATTAGAAAGCTCCTTAAGCTCAAACCGAATATGGCTACCATTGTACTGCCAGATGGCTCAACTCAAGAAGTGCCTGCAGACCGCATCTCCGTCGGCGATCTCTTTATGATAAAGCCTGGAGACAGATGTCCTGTGGATGGGGTGGTGGTGGATGGAAATTCTTCGGTGGATGAGTCTATGTTGACCGGCGAGAGTGTGCCGAGCCATAAAAAAGTTGGAGATCCTGTTTATGCCGGTACTGTTAACATTGATGGAAGGCTTATATGTCGAGCAACCGCTACGGTTGGATATACTTTTCTCGATCGCATTGTAAGGCTTGTCGAAGAAGCACAAGGCAGGAAGGCGGCTATTCAGCATTTTGCTGATCGAGTAGCATCTGTATTTGTGCCGATTGTGATAGCTATTGCTGTGGTGACTTTCCTTATCTGGTGGCACTTTTCTCCTGATATTTCCAAACCTCTTATGATGTGCGCTTCCGTTCTCGTTATCGCATGTCCGTGTGCTCTTGGCCTTGCAACTCCAACGGCAATAATGGTTGGAACGGGCATAGGAGCCGAAGAAGGCATCCTTTTTAAGGGTGGAGATGTGCTTGAATTGATGGGAAAGGTGCGAACGGTCGTTTTTGATAAGACGGGGACTCTTACCGAAGGCAAACCTGTCGTTACGGATTTAATCCCCGCCGATGGAATAACGAAAGGAGAGCTTCTTAAATTTGCGATGGCGGTAGACGAGGCTTCTAATCACCCGTTAGCGGCAGCGGTTGTTGCAAAAGCAAGAGAGCAGGGGGTTGAGCTTGTAAGAGCAAGGGATGTAACGGTAAAACCAGGCTACGGATCGCTGGGATGGGTTGAAGAGCAGAGAATTTTGGTGGGTAGTGAAGCGTTTATTCGAGAGGAAGGCATATATACCGATGAATGGCATTCAGTCGCAAATGCTCTTGCTCAGGAAGGGAAAACAATTGTCTGGGTTGGCGTGGGTAATTTTGTAGCAGGTTTAGTAGCTTGCTCTGACCGTCCTAAACCTGATGCTCATGAAGCTGTGAAGGGATTGAAGTCCATGGGGGTCAGAGTGATCATGCTAACGGGAGATAGACCCGAAGCCGCTCATTTTATTGCGAAACAGATCGGGATTGATGAAGTTATAGCCGGTGTGTTGCCGAATGATAAGCTCAGAATTATAGAACGGATCCGCTGGGAGAGTCGTGCTCCGGTTGCTATGGTTGGTGATGGTATAAACGATGCACCAGCTCTTGCTTCCGCAGATGTAGGAATCGCTATTGGTGCTGGAACTGATATAGCTGTGGAAGCTGGAGATGTTACACTGGTTGGCGATAGACTCTCAGGAGTAGTATTATCCTTCGTCCTGTCACGGTATACTCTCAGAGTAATCAGACAAAACCTTTTCTGGGCGTTTTTCTACAATGTTTTGGGAATTCCATTAGCTGCCGGCTTGTTTTATCCCTTTCTTGGAATTTCACTTACTCCAACATGGGCGGCAGGAGCTATGGCAGCTAGTTCGGTTTCCGTCGTAAGCAATGCTTTGAGACTTCGATGGATCTGGAAAAGATGGAAAAGAAGGTCGTTTCAGCAGTAGCCTATGTTTTCGATTACTTCGAGTTGGTGAAAAAAGTTGTTTAATTTCACCATGTGAAGATTGAGAACAAAGTCAAAACATGCTAGAAATTGTTCGGGATTTGCTTAGATTTGCACATGATGGGGGTAGATATTCCCATGGAGGATGGCGATCATAAAGTGGAAAAAGAGTTTCTTGTGATGAACAAGCAGGGTATTCATGCCCGGGTAGCAGCACAGATTGTGGATATGGTGAGACGGTTTAATGCAGATGTTTGGTTGGTTAAGGGGGAACGCAGGGCAAGCGCTAAGGATATTCTGGATGTGCTTACTCTTGCCTGTGGCTATGGATCAAAAGTGCGGGTGGCGGCTGAAGGCCCTGAAGCTCAGGAAGCGGTGGAGGCACTTAGTACTCTATTTAAAAAAAGGTTTGGCGAAGCATAGATACAATGGGGAATGGTTCTTACAAAGTTAAAGGAGTGGGAGTTTCTCAGGGGATTGCTATTGGCAGAGCCTTTGTAATCAGGAGGGGGCCGGTTTCGATTCCCTATTATACTTTGTGGAGTGATGAAGCCGTTGAGGAAGAGTGCAGAAAATTTGAGGAAGCTGTCAGGCTTGTTGATGAGGATCTCGCCGGTATAAAGAAAAATCTCAGGGATGATCTTAAGGAATACGCTTCCTTACTTGATGCCTACCGCTTAATGCTTCGTGATAGGATCATTTATGACAGCACTTTGGAACTAATTCGAGAAAAACAGCTTAACGCTCTGTGGGCATTGTCTCTCACCTTTGAAAAAGCCAGAAAGATATTCGATGGCAATGAAAATGCCAGTATTGCCGATCGGATTTACGATATTGGAGCGGTTATTGACCGCTTGATGAGAAAAATTTCCGGAAGCCAGGACGGCCTTTTCTCGCCCATTAAAGAGCGTTCTATCCTTGTTACTTACGATCTTTCCCCATCCGATGCAGCTCAACTTCCACTGGAAAAAGTTATGGCTTTTGTGCTCGATATTGGAGGCAAGACATCGCATACAGCAATCATAGCTAGGTCTCTTAATATTCCTGCTATTATGGCGACTGGACAAGCGTCGAAGAAAATACAAACTGGTGATTTGCTTATTGTCGATGGGACATCAGGAGAAGTCCTGGTGAACCCGTCTGAGGATGAAATTCAGCATTACGTTGAGCTTCAGTTAAGGCTGGATACTTACCTTCGGGATATTGCTAGAAGGTCTTCCCTTCCCGCTGTAACTCGTGATGGAGTTCGAGTTGTGGTGGAAGCAAACATAGAGCTTCTGGAGGAGATAGTTGCGGCTAAAGACAGTGGTGCAGAGGGGATAGGATTATTCAGGACGGAATTTGGGTTTATGAATCGAGAAGAGTTGCCAACAGAGGAAGAGCTTTTTCAGGAATATCGTCAGCTTGCCGAATTGATGGCTCCAGGGGAAGTGGTTATAAGGACTCTTGATGTTGGTTCTGATAAGCTCAGCGCTTGGTTTCCTCACATCTACGAACCTAACCCTGCTCTGGGGCTGAGATCTATAAGATTTTGTCTGAAATATCCGGAAATTATCAAAATGCAGATGAGAGCCATTTTAAGAGCCGGTGCTGCGACGAAAAATGTGAGGATGATGTTTCCGCTTGTTTCTGGAGTTGATGAAGTAAGAGCGGTTAAAGCCATACTTAGAGAAGTGAAGGACGAACTTCGCCGTGCTCGAGTTCAATTTGACGATGAAATGCCAATCGGGGTTATGATTGAAGTGCCCTCGGCTGTTGCCATTGCCGATCTGCTGGCGAGGGAGGTTGACTTTTTCAGTGTCGGAACCAATGATCTGATTCAGTATGCTATAGCTATAGACAGACAGAATGAGCATGTGGCTCACCTTTTTGACGCTCTCCATCCGGGTATTTTGAGGATGCTTCATGTTACGGTGAGAGAAGCACATAAGGTCGGCATTCCCGTGAGCGTGTGTGGTGAAATGGCAGGGGAGTCTTTCTATGTACCTGTTCTGCTGGGGCTTGGTTTTGATAAACTGAGCATGAATCCCCAGTCTATTCCAAGAGTGAAAAATCTAATTAGTCGTTCATACAAAAAGCATTGTGAGGCCTTTGTGAGGGAGATCCTCCGAAAAGATACGCCGGAGGATATTCGTAATCTGCTGATGAAAACTATTGAGGAACAGTTTCCCGAAGAGTATCATTTCTTCCACAGTGGTTTCTTGGTTTAGCAGTTTTTGCGAAAGGATGCTTTAGAAATGGGGAGCAGACAGGAAGAAGGTATAAAAATTGTTTGCCAGAACAGGAAGGCTTTCCATGATTTCGATATCGTGGAAACTATAGAGGCTGGTATTGCTCTGACCGGAACGGAAGTTAAGGCTTTACGAGAGGGGAGAGCGAATCTCAAGGATAGCTATGCGAAGGTTAAGAAAGGGGAAATGTTCCTTTACGGGATGCACATAAGTCCATACAGTCATGGAGGATTTAATAATCACGATCCGGAGCGCCCCAGGAAGCTTCTCCTTCATAAAAGAGAAATTCTCAAGTTTGGAGGAAAGACCCAGGAAAAAGGGTTTTCCATAGTGCCGACAAAGGTCTATTTCCGCAAAGGTAAGGCAAAGGTAGAGCTTGCTCTTGTGCGTGGTAGAAAACTTCACGATAAGCGAGAAGCCATAAAAAGAAGAGAAGAAGCTCGAGAGATGGATCGGTTGAGGAAAAAATACAAAATCACTTGAGATTTATTAAAAACAATGAGGGGTTGCCATGGGACTGAGGATGGAATGCATGTGCCTTCAGTGTGGCATTTCTCATTATATTCCTCTAGATGACATATCCATGGAAGTTACTGCCGGTTTTGAATATCCCCTGGTAACCAACATATTTTGCAGCCAATGTGGAGGAACGCTTTTTGTGGTAGGTAAAGAAGGAGAACAACCTCGTTATGTGACTGGATAAAACGGCTGGTTGATAGAGAAAAGCTCAAAGAGAAATCTAAATACTGGGTAATAATTGTGGCTTTTTCTTTATACGCTAACCTAACGATCTGCCCTGTTAGGAGCGTGATGGGGGCTTGTCTGTAAGATGGACAATATTGCATCCCTTATCCTGCAATGCTCTAACGGTTTAGCTACGTAAATCTTCCCTTTAAAGGACTAAGAACGATTTCTGTAATAACAGGCGGAAAATTCTCCTCGTAGAAGCGATTCTGCGAGGCAGGACGTTGTCCCTACGAACTCTAGGGTTATTCCATCTGTCTTGGAGGTATTTGAAGACCTAATTTTTTTATTTTTCTGAAGAGAGTGGATCTGTGAATGCCGAGAGCTTGCGCTGCTGCCTTACGGTTATAATTATGACGTTGCAGAGCTTCTTCTATCATGGTTGCTTCAATGGTGCGGGAGGCGAGTTTCAGCTTTGTGCCTTTTTTCCCCACCTGGAAGTTGGCGGTAATTTCCGGTGGAAGATGCGATATGTCTATTGTATCCCCGGTGCATAACACGTGGGCTCGTTCAATAACATTTTCTAGTTCTCGTATGTTTCCTGGCCAATCGTAACTCATGAGAAGAGAAAGAGCTTCCGGGGTTATGGATTTTACGGATTTCTTTTCGATGTGATTGAATTTTGTAATGAACTCATTGACTAGAAGAGGGATATCCTCTTTACGACGCCTTAGTGGCGGAAGTTCTATACGAACAACGTTAATCCTGTAGTACAGATCTTCTCGGAATAGTCCCTTCTTGACAAGTTCGCTCAGATCTTTGTTTGTAGCTGTAATGATTCGAACATCAACTTTTTCTGACTTAGTGGCTCCCAGAGGCTCATACGTGCGATCCTGGAGAACTCTGAGGAGCTTTGCCTGCATTGAGGGACTCATTTCTGCGATCTCGTCCAGGAATATTGTTCCGCCGTCGGCGAGAGCAAACTTACCCGGTTTGCTTTTTACCGCTCCGGTGAATGCTCCAGCACGGTATCCGAAAAGTTCTGATTCGAGAAGCGTTTCTGGCAAGGCACCGCAGTTCACGATCACGAAGGGTTTATCCTTCCTGGGACTAAGTTCATGGATGGTTCGAGCGATTAGGCTTTTTCCTGTGCCGGTTTCGCCCAGTATCAGCACTGTGCTCTGGCTCTGGGCTATAAGTGGAAGCACCTCGAAGATTTTCTGCATCAGGGGGCTTCGACTTATAATGTTCCCTGCGGAAAATCTACCAGTTAATTGAGTTCGCAATGATTCAATCTCACTGAGATCGCGAAACGTCTCTGCTCCACCTACAATTTGTCCTTCTTCGTCATGGAGCACCGCTGTGGAGATACTTACCGGGATGGATTCTCCTGTGGCATTGATAATATAACCTGTCTTTCCTATGATAGGTTTTCCTGTTTTTAAAGTTTCCCGGAGCGCACATCCTTCTTCACACATATTGGATCTAAATACGTCCCAACAGAAGCGCCCTAGAGCCTCCTCACGTGGCACGCCGGTTATCTCCTCTGCGGCACGATTGAAGTAGGTGATACGCCACGAAAGATCAACGGTAAATACGCCATCGGAAATGCTTTCAAGGATCGCCTTCGTTTGCACTGACATCTGGCTTTTCAAAACCTCGCTTTTTAGCAGATGATGCCCAGTAAAAAACTCTACCATTGTTTCAGAATATATGATAATCATCCGGTTTACCTCAAGTATTGTCGCACGGTGTGTCGAAATGCTTGAGGAAAGTGCTTGTTTTTACGGGGGTATGGAAGATGGCGCTTATTGTTCAGAAATACGGTGGCACGTCAGTTGCTGATATCTCCAGGATTAAAGCGGTTGCAGAACGCGTTATCAAGAAGAAAGAGGAAGGCCACGACCTTGTGGTAGTGCTTTCGGCAAGAGCTGGTGATACTGACCGACTTATTCAGCTGGCGAAAGAGATGAGCCCTAGGCCTGATCCTCGAGAATTGGATATGCTTGTATCCACTGGGGAGCAGATTACCATTGCTCTTTTCTGCATGGCTCTTAAAGATCGTGGTTATGACGCCATTTCTATGACTGGTTATCAAGCGGGGATTCTGACCGATGATCATTATGGAAACGCCCGTATTAGCTCCATAAACACGGAAGCCATTTTGAGTCATATTCGGCGTGGAAGAATAGTAGCCGTTGCCGGTTTTCAAGGAGTAGATCCCGAAGGAAATATCACTACTCTGGGGCGGGGAGGTTCCGATACCACAGCAGTTGCTATAGCGGCTGCTTTGAAAGCTGATCGTTGCGAGATTTACACAGATGTTGATGGTGTTTACACTACAGATCCATCTGTTTACAAGAAAGCCAGAAAGCTCAAAAAAATAAGCTACGAAGAGATGCTCGAGATGGCTAGCCTTGGAGCTAAAGTGCTTCACTTTAGGTCTGTAGAATTCGGGATGAAGTATGGAGTGCCAATATATGTAGCTTCGTCCTTTGAAGATCTCCCCGGCACGCTTGTTACCAAGGAGGATGAAGATATGGAAAAGGTTGTTGTGTCAGGTGTTACGTATACCAAAAACGTTGCTCGAGTTACCATAAACGACGTCCCCGATGTTCCCGGTATGGCAGCGGCGATTTTCAAACCTTTAGCCGACGCTGGTGTAAATGTCGACATGATTATTCAGGGAAGTAGCGGCATTCCCGGTAGAGCCAGTATATCCTTCACTGTGCCGGAGGATAAGTATCAGGAGACGCTTGAAATTGTACAGGCTGTATCCGAAAAAATCGGGGCCGGTAAGGTGCATGGAGATAACCAGATTTCTAAGGTGTCTATTGTAGGACTTGGAATGAGAAGCCACTGTGGAGTGGCGGAAAAGATGTTTTCGGCTCTTGCGGCAGAGAATATAAACATCCAGATGATCAGCACGTCCGAGATAAAGATTTCATGCGTGATAGATTCAAAATACACGGAACTTGCCGTGAGAGTTTTACATGATGCTTTTGAGCTTGACAAAGATCCGAACGGGACCTTTCAGGTCAAGGAAGAAGTTTTGCCTAAAGAGGTAAGGCGATGAAACCAAAGGTTATTTTGTATGATACAACCTTAAGAGATGGAACTCAGGGCGAAGATTTTTCTCTAACTCTTGAGGACAAAATTAGAGTCGCCCTTAAACTTGACGAGCTTGGGATCCATTACATCGAAGGAGGATGGCCTGAAGCCAATCCTAAAGATACTCAGTTTTTCGAAGAGATTAGAAATTACAATTTGAAAAATTCGATCGTTACAGCCTTTGGTTCGACCCACCATAAAGATGTTTCAGCAGAAAACGATAAAAATCTTAATGCTCTTATAAAGGCGAAAACCAGGGCTGTAACCATTTTCGGAAAGAGCTGGACGTTGCACGTTAAAGACGCGCTTAATACCACTCTTGAAAGAAATATTGCTCTTATTCGTGACAGTGTTGCTTACCTCAAGCAGAACGTTCCTGAGGTTATCTACGATGCTGAACACTTCTTTGACGGATTCAAGGATAATCCTGAATATGCTCTTGCTACACTTAGAGCCGCAAAGGATGCTGGAGCTGACGTTTTAGTTCTTTGCGATACCAACGGAGGTTCTCTGCCTCACGAGATCGGGGAAATAGTTGAAACCGTTAGACAGCATTTTCCTGATGCTGTGCTTGGCATTCACGCCCATAACGATTCCGATACTGCTGTGGCGAATTCTCTTGAAGCTGTAAGGCGGGGAGTTAGACATGTTCAGGGCACGATGAATGGAGTAGGAGAGCGGTGCGGTAATGCGAATCTTGTGTCCATCATACCGAATCTATGTCTGAAGATGAATTTTGAATGTATTCCTCTGGAAAACCTGAAGAAGCTTCGTCATGTGAGTCGCTATATTCTTGAGCTTGCCAACCTGCCGTCGAATAAACATCAGCCGTTTGTTGGGCGAAGCGCCTTTGCTCATAAAGGTGGAGTCCACATCAGTGCTGTTGAACGCAATCCGAGAACCTATGAACATATCGAACCGGAGCTGGTTGGGAACAGGAGGAGAATTCTTGTGTCAGACGCTTCAGGACGAGCGACAATCAAGTGGAAGGCGGATGAATTCGGCATAAAGATTTCAAGAGATGATCCTGTAGCGATGGAAGTTCTGGAAACCATAAAGCAGCTTGAAATGGAAGGGTATCAGTTCGAGGCGGCTGAAGCAAGTCTTGAACTTTTGATCAACCGTGCAATGGGAAAATCAAAGAAGTATTTTGAGCTTATAGGCTTTAGAGTGCTTGATCAGAAACTTCGTGATGATGGAAGTCCTGTTGCTGAAGCTACCATTCAGGTTAGGGTTGGTGGCAAGGTGGAACATACGGCAGCAATAGGCAATGGTCCCGTCAATGCTTTAGATAACGCTCTTAGGAAGGCTCTTGAAAAATTCTACCCTCAGCTAAAAACTATGTCGCTTCTTGATTACAAAGTGCGGGTTCTTCCGGGAAGAGCTGGGACGGCTTCGAAGGTTCGAGTGCTTATTGAGTCAACAGATGGGGTTGATCAGTGGGGAACGGTAGGGGTATCTCATGATATTCTGGAAGCTAGCTGGCAGGCTCTGGTGGATAGCATAACTTATAAGATGTATAAGGATGAAAAGGTAGGGGCGAACCTGCGTGTTCGCCCTGAGAAGAAAGATGCCGAAAAAGATTCTCCAAAGCCTGAGTGATGCAAGGTTTAAAGCTTCTTCCTGTCATTCCGAGGCGTCCCGAGCAGGCACGTAGGGGCAACCCTATGTGGTTGCCCTGCATCTCCCGAGGGGACCCCGGGCGAACACGTAGGTTCGCCCCTACCACCGTTCGGGGTGAAGGTCCTTTAAGGCAGGAATTAGGGCTCTTGACAAGATGGACAGGTTTTCTATACAAGCAACGAGTCTGTGAAAGTTGAGCTTGGAATATCCTGAATAATGGAAAGGGGATGAGTGTATGAAAAGGACGTTTCAGCCAAGCAACATCAGACGGAAGAGAACTCATGGTTTTCTTGTAAGAATGTCCACAAAAGGTGGGCGTAAGGTTCTTAAAAGGCGAAGAGCTAAAGGACGTAAGAGACTTACGGTATAACATGCTGGTGCTGGATTCTAAGCCAAACGAAGGAAATAAGAGATATTCCTTCAAGCGTCATGAGAGACTGCGTGGACGTTTGGCTTTTGATCTCGTAAAGGCAAAAGGGAAGAAGATTAAGGGACGTTTCTTAATACTTAATTACATGCCCAATGATCTTTCATTTTCGAGGCTTGGTGTTGTTGTGCCGAGAAAGTATTACAAAAGAGCGGTGGAGCGGAACCGAATAAAACGCTGTGTGCGGGAATGGTTCCGCCTTCACAAATATCTTCTTGCGTCGCCTCCCAGGGATGTCGTAGTAGTGGCGTTGCCGGGCATTGAATTGAGAAATTGTAAAGGGATATTCGAGGAGCTGGGTAGCCTGTGCGGGCGAATGTCTTAAAAACTGTCGATCGGTTGATGGCTTATGCTGGAAAAACTTTAATTTACGGATATCGAATATTTATTTCGCCGATTTTGGGAGGAAGATGTAGGTTTTACCCGAGCTGTTCAGAATATGCTCTACAGGCTCTTGATCGTTACGGCTTCTTCGTGGGCGTAATTCTTTCAATATTTAGATTGGTCAAATGTCATCCATGGCATCCTGGTGGCTACGATCCTGTACCAGAAATATGCTTATGGAGTAGAACTGGAGAAAAGAAATGGAACAGAGAGCACTGCTTGCGTTGATCCTTTCGATTTTGGTTCTTTTGTTTTGGGAATATTATTTTACTCCACAACCTCAGCAACCACATGAAGTAAGTACATCTGAAAAAACAACCCAAAATGGGAGTAAGAGTTCAGAAAAGCCTGCTTTAGATGGGCAACCACAGGGGGCTACCCCTGGCCTTGATAAGATCGGTTCAATAAAATCCTTACCAACCATGCTACCGAATATAGAAAAGTGGACTGTTACTTCCCCTCTATATGAAACTGATGTGGTGAATAGTGGAGCCAGGATTTCTTCTGTAAAACTACTTCGATATCGAGCCTATCTGGATAAAAATGCTCCTCCGATGGAACTTATTACAGTTCAACCACTTGGTTACTTTCCTGCATCCATTGATCTTCTTAAACATCAGGATGCTCATCTTGCCACAGCTTCTTATAAAGGACCTGACGAAAAAAAGATTGTGCTGAAGGATGGGGAAGAACAGAAGGTTGTTTTTTCCTACGTTGCTAATGGTAAAGTTGCGGTGGAGAAGGCTTATCTATGGAGAGCCAATTCTTACATGGCGGATCTGGAAGTCAAATTGCGTAATATTTCGGAAGAATCTATAGACGATCGGATGGGTTTGAGTTTTTACTTCATGCCCTATCAACAAAACGAACCTTCTTATAACGTTTCGCAGCTTGCTTTCTATGGTAACAAGTCTTTCAATGCCTTTAGCATGAAAGACCTTAAAAAAGACGTTAAGACAGTATCAATACCGGTCGATTGGATTGGTTATCAGAACAATTACTTCATCCAGGCGCTTATTCCTCTTACAGAGGAACGATATCAGTTTGTTGGAAGAATTGTTGATGATAAGGATTCGGTTGTTCAGCTTGTCTATCTTTCAGAACCTTTTACTTTGAAACCTCAGGAGGAAAAGGTATGGAGATTTGGGCTTTACTATGGTCCCAAAGAAATGAGCGAATTAAAGAAGGCAGGACATAAGCTTGTTGCATCGATTGATTACGGGTGGGTGGGGTTTCTAGCAAAGCCACTACTTTATTTGCTTAAGTGGCTTTACTCTTTTACTCATAACTACGGTGTTGCGATCATAATTCTTACGGTCATTGTCAAGATTGTGTGCTGGCCTCTTACCCACAAGAGCTATCAATCGATGAAGAAGATGAAAGAAATTCAGCCACTTATTGCTCAGATCAGAGAAAAATACAAGGATGACAGAGAAAAACTTAATCAGGAACTAATGTCGCTTTATCGAACCTATAAGGTAAATCCCATGGGAGGTTGTCTCCCCATTTTGCTTCAGATTCCGGTATTTTTTGCGCTCTACCGTATGCTTTACAGTGCGGTGGAGCTGCGGCATCAGCCCTTTTGTTTGTGGATTACTGACCTTACAGCACCGGATAGATTAAACATAGGGTTTTCTATTCCTTATCTTGGTGGCATTCCGGTGCTAACGTTACTCATGGGAGCCACTATGTTTATTCAGCAAAAGATGACCCCATCGCCAGGGGATCCGCGTCAAGAGAAGATGATGCTACTTATGCCAGTTGTATTTACTGTGCTTTTTGTGAATTTCCCTTCCGGTCTTGTTCTGTATTGGTTTGTAAACAATATTCTTTCGATTGCTCAGCAGTATTGGATAGAACGTGCATCGAAGGCGTAGGGGCAGACCTGCGTGTCTGCCCTGATGCGGGCAACCACATAAGGTTGCCCCTACAGATTGGTTTCTCTTTTCTTTCGGATCCGGTGGGGGGCAAAGGAGGAAGAAACGATGTCTACTTGTTTTGAAATCGAAGAAAAGTCCATAGAAGATGCCATTAGAGTAGCTTGTGAAACCTTAAAGCTTCCTAGAGAAATGTTGGATATAGAGATTATTTCCAGAGGTTCATCGGGTATTTTTGGAATTGTAGGTGCCAAGAAGGCAAAGATTAGAGTCCGCCCGAAAGGGCTGGTTTTAGAAGCGGTTGCTGAACAGGCAAAGACTATTTTGAAGAACATTCTCCAGTATATTAACCTTCCTACTGTGGTTGATAGCGAAATTCAGGGAAATGCTGTTTACCTCAACATCATTAGTAATAGTTCCGGACTTTTAATTGGTAGAAAAGGGCAAGTTCTTGATGCTCTTCAATACCTGGTTAACCGAATCCTGAGCCGCCAGACCGGGCAAGCAGTTTCGGTTACCGTAGATGCGGAGAATTATCGAGCTCATCGGGAAGAAAGTCTTCGAGAGCTTGCTCGTGAACTTAAAGAAAAGGTTAAGAAAACCGGTAGGCCTGTAACCACTGGCCTGATGAGTGCTAAAGAAAGAAAGGTTATTCATATAGCTCTGAAGGATGACCCCGACGTGAAAACAAAAAGCAAGGGTGATGGTCCTATGAAACGTCTTGTTGTGTATCCGGTTAAGCATGGAAAAGCTGAAAGTAGAAATGGTGCTAGATCCAATCATGGTAAGAACGGATGAAGCTTTTACTGCCGACCAACCATGGTACGGATGAATCAGTCGAGTTCTGGTAGGTTGTGTTGATGTAGAAAGATGAGCTGACTTTATGTCATGCTAGTCTAGTTCACGCGTGAGGTGGTGAAAATAAAGCTTTTTCACGCCTCACGCTTCTGATAAGAGATTTAAGCATTTCAGATTTTGCAAGCTTTATGCTGGTTAAGTCTAGAGATTGTTTCCAAAAAAATTTTTGTGCATTTTTTCCTTTGATAGACTCTGTTTCATAAAGCCTTTGTTTTGTGTTGTCTAACCTATTGATAACACTTGAATATTTTTTCGGAAACAATACGAAATTTTTTTCGGGCATTTTGGGGTTGACAACTAGTGTTTGTTTTCGCTAACCAAGAAGAGTCTTGCCGTATTGGGTTGCCCTTCTGGAGGGTTGTGGTGTGAACCAGAAAAAAAGGAGTTTGCTCCATGCATAGTTGGGTTAACGTTATAATCAAAGGCTTGGGGAAAGGATTGTTTTTTACACTCTGTTTTTTCTGGATGCTTTGTCAGACTTCCTATGCTATGACCAGGTCCATAGGTTACCCATTTGAAGGAAGATTAGAAAATGGAATCCCTTTTCCTCGAGAATTTCGAGGCTATCAACTAAGATCTATTGATCATACTTACACTACTCCTGAAGTAATCGGGGCTTTACTTGATGCTATTGAAGGTGTGAGGCGGGATTTTCCTGATACGTGTGATCTTTATTTAGGAGATTTTTCAAAACCAGGGGGAGGTCCATGGTACCCCGTTCATAAGTCTCATCAGAACGGTAGAGATGTGGATATTGGAATGTATGCTAGAGGTAATGTGCCTTTGACCAACTTTGTTCCCATGAATGAAGAAAATCTTGATTTACCGAAAAACTGGTCTCTCGTCCTTCATCTCCTTAATTCTCACCTGGTGGAAAGAATCTTCGTTGATAGTTCCATTCAGCGTCTTCTTTACAATTATGCCCTTTCTCAGGGGTATGATAAGAATTTTCTAGACAAGGTTTTTCAAGTTGGATCAGGTGGATACGAATATACATTTGTGCGCCATGAACCAAACCACAGAGATCACATGCATGTGCGGTTTGTCGCTCCCTGGTCAGAGCTTGCAGGCAGGATAGAATTTCCAACACCTGAACAGCGTCGGGTTATTGAACTTGCTCAAAGTAGTTTTCTTCCCAAAAAGGTGCTTTACTACGCAAAAGATGAAGCTTCACCTGAAGTGTTAAGTTCTAAGCTGGGTATCCCGCTTGAGGATCTCCTGAGATGGAATAAATTAAATCGTCTTGACGTAGTAAGACCGGGAACGCCGATTGTGTTCTACAAAAGGGGCTTTGATGTTGAGAGTATTCAGCTTGCTATGAGTCTTGATGCAATGCTTATGAGATCTCGAACTCAAGGCGATCTTGCCTTGCTTCATAATGACGTTGTTTTGAACATACCTCCCATGATGGGACGATCTTTCAGCTCTGAAGCTGCAACTGGAAGTAATGTCCAGCAGAACCGGCCACAACAGCAGCAACCTACAACAATAGTCCAGTATAGAAATCCTCCATCTTTGGCTGCTACAGCCTCTTCGCATGTTACAGTAGCTCAGCATAGAAATGCTCCCTCTGCGCCTCCAAAATTTCATGTTGTCAGAAGTGGAGAAACCCTTGCTGTTATTGCTAAAAAACATGACATACCTCTTAAAGAGCTCTTAAGTTTGAATAAACTCACAGAAAGGTCCACTTTGAAGCCTGGCCAGAAGCTTATAGTGTCGAGTTCTCAAAAGAGTTCGTTATCTCTATCAAATGGAAAAGCTGCTGCACCTGTGGCTCTAGCAATAGTTGCAAAAGCTTCGGATAAAGGAAAGCTTCAGAATAATGCTCAGAAAAATGTCGCTTCTGTGAAATCACCAGCTAAGGCTGGCAATATTAAGGCATCAGTTCAGAAAAACAGTAACAGCGTTAAGACTGCCGCTTCTCACAAAGGATCCACCTTAAATTCTTCGACTACTAGTAAGAAAGCCCTTGCTTCTGCTAATTCTAAGTCTCAGAAAACCTCGGAACCTAAATCGGCAAATTCCGCCGCCAGTAGTGGATCTAAAAAGGTAAATCTGGCATCTGCGTCAAAGTCTAGTCAGGCAAACGTTAAGAACAAGAAGAAGTAGTCTTGCCTTAAAAGAGGTTTTGCTAGATTGGGCAAAAGGGAGGTTCTCTTTCCCTAGGTAGAGTTTTTGGTCAGTTCGTCAAAGGATAAAAGCAAGTTAAGGCGTCCTTGCATAGGGAGAGAAAATATATTTTCGCAAATTTTCTGAGCCTTGGTCAATAAGGCCTGAAATGTTTCAATGCCCGTGGGTGATAAAGCTTTTTGGTGGTATAGCACGGTAGAGGATGTGTCCATTTTTGTCTCGATTATGTCACTGAATTGAATAAGCGAAAGATTGTGGAACCCTAAAATGCGATCAAGGGCTGTTATGTAACGTCCTTTGGCAAGTTCCATGCATGGTTCTGACGTTGGTTTTTCAACAGATCTAAGAAGGTTGCTGTACTCATGTACGTCTTTTTCTAAGTAAACTCCCAGTATTTCAAGGTTTGTATTAAATGATGAACCCGCTTGAGCAACCATGTCTTCCAGATAAATTCGCCATGGTTTGTTGTTTTTTATAGCATCTAACAATTTGTGTCTTAGTTTGAGCATTTGATCTAACATATCGCTTGTCATAATTCCCTTGGCTCATGTCCTTAAATAATCGGAGGAGAAGAGAGCAAACCATCTCTTCCCCTCTCATTGAGTAAAAGGCTCAAAAAGTCCAAGTAGCCTTGTAAATACGTCTTTGAAACACCCCTATGCTTCCTCAAGAAAGTTCGCAGAAAGCCATTCCGGTTCTCACATCCATTCACATGAGCTTCACCCTGACTATGATTCACTACCCAGTGTCCTTTTACCCCTTCAATCTCCTCCGCAATCCCCTGATAAATCGTGTATTCATCGGTGTTCAGCACAACCTCACCCCCAATCCACTCCTTCAGTTTCACCTTTACCCGCTTCAAATTCTCCATCACACAGAACCAAACTTACGGCTCTACCCCCTTTTTCAACTCTCAGAACAGGAGGCTTGTCATTTCCCCAAGTCCCCCTTCCCCTTTTCCTCAACCCCCGCCTCCGGCCCACATCCCGCTTCTTCCCCTTCTGCCCAGCGTGAACATAAACCTCGTCTACTTCCACCATTCCTTCCGAGGAAATCCTCCGGGTATACTTAGAAGCTATCTCGTGAACTTCATGAACAAAACGAAGAACAGAATCATAATCCCGGCCCAATTCCTCAGAAATCTGGAGAGTTGACTTTGCCTCCATTTCCTTCAAAATGTAAAACATCTCCTCAATAGGGAAATGATGGCGATCAAAAATCGTCCCGGTAAGGTCGTTAAAATACCTCCCACACCCACGACATTCATACTTCCTGGCCCCTTTCCGAGTGTAACCATCCGCCCAGATTTTCAAAGAACCGCAATAGGGGCATTTCACCCCTTCCTTCCACCGCTTTTTCCTCAGCTATTCCAGGCAATCTTCCCGACGTGGGAGAAAAACCTCCCTTACTGCTTCACGGTCCACCCCTCCACCTCCTTTTCGGATTTCCTCTCCCTTGAATAGTATACCCCAAATCTCCGATCATCGGAAGGGAAGAGCCTTTGCAAATAACAGATGGAATAAGCAACGGATCAAGAACCATAATGATGGGGTCGAGTCTATCTTATTTGCTAAAATCCGTTTGCCATTTTACCTCTATTTGTGGTATCCCGAAGCAGAAATTTTTGTGCATGAAACACCGCCCCCGTAGCTCAGGTGGATAGAGCACGAGATTCCTAATCTCGGTGCCGCAGGTTCGAGTCCTGCCGGGGGCACCACAAGATTATACCAAACATATGCCGGTTGGAGCTTTATGAAATTTGAGGCGTTATTTTTCGACTGTGATGGTGTTTTGGTAAACACAGAGCCCATTCATTACCGAGCGTTTCTGAAAGTTCTCAGTGCTTACGGAGTTTACTTCGATTATGAGACCTATGTCGAGCGATATATCGGTTTCGATGACAGAGATGCCTTTAAAGCAATAGCCCATCATTATCATCTGCCTTTTTCTGAATCCAATATTCCGGCTCTGGTTCAACAAAAAAATGCCAACCTTATCCAGGAAGCATCCAAAGGAGTTGATACCTTTGAGGGGGTTATACCATTTGTTCGCTCGGTGCATGAGGCTGGAGTTCCTCTGGGGCTTGTATCGGGATCGCTCCGTCAGGAGGTGGAAACATTTCTAAATTGGCTTGGCATTCTGGATTTTTTTTCGGTTTTTGTAACAGCCGAAGATGTGGAAAAGAGTAAGCCTCATCCTGAAAGTTATGAGAAAGCCATTATCCGTATGTCTCACCATCTCCGCAGGGAACTGACCCCGTCTCGATGCGTCGCTTTTGAAGACACTCCTGCCGGTGTAGAATCAGCAAAGGTTGCTGGAATGGTTGTGGTTGCAGTAGAACATTCTTTTGCAGCCAAGGATCTTAAAAAGGCGGATATAGTTATCCCATCGTTTAAGGATATGAGTTTTTCGAAATTTTGCGATCTTGTAGAAGAGGTTATGAGATGAAGCTCTTTACTGATCGGGAGATTTTTCGCCGCATAGAAATTTTTGTAGAAAATCTGAGTAGGGCAGGTGTTGACGTAGCCATTATCCATCATAACGCCGACCTTTTTTACTTTGCCGGCACGGTTCAGGATGGCTACCTTGTTGTTTCATCAAAGGGGAATGTTTCTCTAGCCGTGCGGCGTAACTTATCCCGAACCATTGAGCAGACCCCCATCAGATCGGTGCTTCTTATGGGCAGTATGAAAGAACTGGCGGAAATTGTGCGAGATACTCATAATGGTATGCCTTCGTCCATAGGGGTTTCTATGGATGTTTTGCCTGCTTCGTTTTACCTTTTTCTTAAAGATCGCATCTTTCCCGAAGCGGTGTATGTGGATATTTCCATGACCATAAGGCTTCAGAGAGCGGTTAAATCAGACGAGGAAATCAGTGTGATGCGAGATGCTGCAAAGATTTCTCATGCCGTTTATGAAGCTGTGCCGTCCCTTCTTAAAGATGGTGTGGACGAATGGGATCTGTGCGTAAATCTTGAAGCTGTTGCACGTAAAAACGGTCATCTTGGTTTTATTCGTCTCAGAAACCCCAGGCTTGAAATGTATTTTGGGCATGTTCTTAGTGGTCCAGAAGCGGCCATTCCGTCTTATGGTGATGCTCCCACCGGAGGAAAGGGAGTAAGTGTCGCCTTTGCTCAAGGCTCCACCAGAAAAACTATTCGATGTGGTGAGATTGTAAGTGTGGATACCATGATATGCCATCACGGATACCTTAATGATCAAACTAGAAATTTTTCTTTAGGCATGCCTCCCGATGAACTTCTTAGGGCTCACGAATTTTCCCTTCGCCTTCATAGATTTTTCAGACAGGAAGCTCGCGCTGGTGCCGTATCTGGAGACATTTACGAAATGATGGTCAAAATGGTTCAGGATAGTAATTTAGCGCCATATTTCATGGGCACTGATGAAAACCGTGTTTCTTTTATTGGCCATGGGTTGGGAGTTGAAGTGGATGAATTTCCTTTCATTGCTCATCGTCAGAAGATTGTGCTGGAAAAAGGAATGGTCGTTGCCCTTGAACCCAAGTTTATCATCCCCGGGAAAGGCATAGCAGGTATTGAAAACACCTACCTTATCACCGAAGACGGTGCTGAATCTTTAAACATTTCTCCGGAAGAGCTTGTTGTTCTTCCCTGCTAAAAATTATGGTGTAACAGGATCTTCTTTGACCTCTTCCTTGGGCGGAAAATTAGTATCCGGGGAAGGAAGAGCTTTCGGAGGTTCCACAGTTCTCGTTTCCAAAGCGTATCTTGGAGCCTGCTCAACTCTCATCGTAATCATGCCACCCATGATGCTTATTTCATAGTTTTTGTCACTCAAATTGATTTGTTTAATAGCGGCCTTAAATTCCTCCCATTTCCGTTTGGCTTTTCTGTAAAAATAGTAGCAGATTGATGACCCTGCAACAAATATGGTGGCGAAAATCCACCACGGCGTGGAGATTACAGCTCCAACAAACATCATAAATCCCATAATGAGAAATACAAGAGCGATCTGAGAACCCATAATGAGATACATATAGCCAACATTTTTGTTGAGATCATCGTAATCTCGCCTTGGCTTTTCTTTCTTTTTAGACTTTTTCGAGAACGAAAACATTTGCTTAAACCATTCCATGATGTTTTCTCCTTTCGTCCGAAACATCTTTGGGTTCGGGGGGAAGTGGATTTTCTAAGAGTTTCGGTTCATCCGCTTCTTTAAGGTCCGGTAGAGATGCCCGTTCGAGCCTCATTTTCGCCAATTCGAACTGATACCTTACAACTTCCCGGGAGAGCTTGTATCGTAGGTATATAACCCATACAACAATGCCGGCGACAAAAATAAAAAATCCGCTGCAAATTACAGGATGATGCTCCATAAAATAAACAACCTTTGCTGCTGCTTCGGAAACCGCATTGGGGATAATCCAGAAAGCTATAAGTAAAATTATCACCACAGCACCAAGATGGAAAAGCGAGAGAGATTGGATCCAGCCGATAAACGAAGGTTTTGAAGAAGGAGAAGCAAAGATGGTTTTATCATCTAACCCGGTATATGTATCTCCCCTGTTTGTGTCAAATATCGCCATGTAGCCTCTTATAAGAAAAGCAAGAATTAACACTGCTCCTATAGGAATGCCAACCGATGCTGCAAGCCATGCTCTAAAAGGAAAACTCCTTTCCTGCGTTACCACTCGCACGATGTAGTTTTCCACAGGACCGTATCTGTTCTGAAAACTTAGCTCTTCGTAACGAGTGAGATGTTTTCCTGGAGTTTCGTAAAGGACGTGTCCTTCTCTATCTTCGATAATTACTCGGTATTCTGTTCCGGACGTGCTTGCCGCAATGGTATATATTAAAAGCTCAACAATGACCAAAAAAGCTATAGCTCCAATTATTGCCTTTTTGCTTGCTCCTGCCATTCTCTCTTTTTCAACGCCACTCATGACCATTTTCCCAAATGGTGGCAAAATACATTTGATTTATGTTGCATCTCCCGGTAAGGCATAACATCGTTACACTGAATCTGTCAAAGGAAAAAGGCGTAGCGGAGGGGTAGAAAAGAGGGTGAAGTTTCCTGTGAGTGTTTTTTGGGGATGGGCTGGAGAACTTGGGGAAGTCATTAAAAATCCGAAAGAAGTATTACGCCACAAGCTTTTGAAACATACGAGCGTGCTTCTTTCCGGGGATGCCATCGCTCGGCTTATTTCTCTTGCGTCCCTGACTCTGACGATACGAGCTATCGGTCCCGAACTTTTTGGTGTGCTTGCCGTGGCTGAAACTTACGCCAAGCTTGTGGATAGGATTTTTAATTTCCAAGCCTGGACAGGCATTATTAAATTTGGTGCTGAAGCTCTGCACACCAAAAACATGGAACAATTCAAGTGCTATATTCTGACTGGTTTTTGCCTGGATGTTTTTTCATCCTTGCTTGGGTTCATTGTCGCTTTCTTCCTTGCTCCTTTTGTTGCCGCATTCTTTAAGTGGGATGCATTCCTTCTTAAGGCCATGCAGTATTACAGTATCCTTGTGCTTTTCAATTTTACTGGAACCGCTACGGGAATTTTGCGACTTACAGAACGGTTTTCGATTCTTGCATGGCAACGTATCTTTTACGCCGGGATAAAACTCATGGCTGTGACTTCTGTTTGGTTGTTGAACGGTAGTTTTCACCATTTTCTTTTTGTGTGGATGGTTTCCGAAATCCTCGGTTATATGTTTATTGTGCTAAGCGCCTTCAAGGTGGTTTTGCACAAAAAATGGCTCCAGGTTTGCGGAGCTAATAGTCCAAAATCTTGGAAATCTTTAAAGCCTTTCGTATCATTCATTGTCTGGACGAATCTTTCATCCACTCTTGACATACCAACCAAATTTTTGGATATGTTCATCGTTTCTTCACTTGTTTCAGTAGAAGCTGCCGGAGTCTATAAGGTTTTTCAACAGATTGGCCATGTGCTTAAAAAACCGATGGAACCTTTGTATCAGGTCATATATCCCTATTTTAGTAATGATGTGGCTAAGGGGCTTCCTAAGTTAGCGATAGGAAACGCTCTTCGAAGCATTTTCTTTACCATACCCATTATTTTAGTGGTTCTTGCTGCTTCTGTCGGTTTGTCGCCCTGGTGGCTTCCGGCGGTATTTGGTAAGGAATTTTCTAGAGTTATCCCGGAATTCGCCATCTATATGATTATTACCGGTTTTGCCGTGGTGCTTAACAATATCAATCCTCTTTTTGTTGCTCTGGGTTTTGTTAGAGCCAATTTTTTTATCCAGGCGGTAGCAAACATCCTTTTTGTGGTTCTGGCCTGGTTGGCTGCTGGTTGCTGGGGATTAAAAGGTGTTTTTATAGCTTACGGAGTTCATATTGCCGTGTCTTATCTTGCCAAAGTCTTGTGGATCGGGAAACGTTATGGGTGGGGAATTTCACGAGAGGGGACGCCTTGAAAATCGCCTATCTTTCCAGATCTTGCTTTCCTTCGACTGCTGCAAATAGCGTTAATGTAATGAAGATGTGCGAAGCCTTTACGGCTCTTGGACACGATGTGCTTCTAATTGGCAAATTCGCGGGAAACAATTCTTCCGATCTTTTCGACTTCTACAGAGTAAAAAAACGGTTCAGGTTGAAAGCTATTCCCTCTTTAGATGGCTCTGCAACAGATGTTTTATATGTTGTTTACAGTATCTGGGAGGCCAGAAAATTTAAGCCTGATCTTGCCTATGGCCGTTCCCTTGAGTCATGTTTTGGCACAGCGATTCTAGGAATACCGACAGCTTACGAAATTCACACTAAGCCAAGAACCTTGTTAAAGCGAGTTTTACTAAAACGGCTTGTCGCTATGTCCTCCTTTAAGAGCCTTGTAGCAATTTCCCAGGGATTAGCTTCGTATCTTAACAGAGAAGGATTCGTTGCAGGCGAAAAACTGTGTGTGGCTCACGATGGAGCAGACCCCGAGGATTTCGATGCTTCAGTGCCTGCCGGTTTTGAAGATAAGGCCAGATATTTTCAGGTTAGATTTTCTGAATTACCACCAAATCGGCTTCAAGTGGGGTATGTAGGAAGTCTCTATTACGGAAAGGGAATGGAGATTATATCCAGGATTGTCCACCTATGCCCCTGGGCGAATTTCCATATCGTAGGTGGTAGTGAGAAGGAAATAGCTTTTTGGAAAGAAAAGTGTGCAGAAAATTCGATTCCGCCCAATTTGGTGTTTTATGGCTTTATGCCCCACGCTTTAATATCTTACATCTGTTCGTTTTTGGATGTGGCTCTTTTACCCGCTCAGCCTTTTATAGCAAATGTTTCGGGAAATATAGACGAAATATGGTATGTTTCGCCTCTTAAACTCTTCGAATATATGGCAGCAGGACTCCCTATTGTGGCTTCAGATTTGGAAAGTCTAAACGAAGTTATAGAGCCTGGTGTAACAGGGCTTCTCGTTCCCCACGATGATCCTTTAGCATGGCGTGACGCTCTCTCATTTTTGCGAGATCATCCTGAATGGAGGGCTAAACTGGGACATAACGCCAGGGAAGCACTCGTTAATCGGTTTTCCTGGAAACGTCGGGCTGAAAAAATTCTAAGCGGATTGAAATGGTAGATATTGCCTATTTTGTGAACAGCCTTCTTTTGTCATCCCGAGCGAAGCGAGGGATCTCCTGCACGTAGCGCTATAATTTTCTTCAGAAGCTCGATGGAAAGAAATACACCGACGCTTATTCCCAACATGAGCTTTATATCGGCGACAGACGGGATGGTTATGCCGAAGGATTCTCTCACGGCCGGAATTTGAATGATTGTTGTCAGCAGGATAATTTCCCACAACACGGCAGCAATAAGCCAGCCGTGAGGAGGTGCTTTGATAATGCTGAATCGAAGTGACCGAAAACTCAAGGCTATCAGAATTTCCATTATAATGAACAGGAAGAAGATCTCAGTTCGAGCGCGAACAATGTCGTTATTAAACTCATGGAAAAAGAGGAAGAAAAAGCATGGAATTTCCAGAAAAAGTGCAGCCCCGATGAGCATGAGAACTTCTCGAGAAAACACGCTTTCTTGAGGATTTCTGGGCGGACGCTCCATAATGTCAGGATCGGGTGGAGCCAGTCCTAGAGCAAGAGCGGGAAGCCCATCGGTTGCTAGATTTATGTAAAGCACTGCTGCTGGAAGTAATGGAAGATACTCGGGTCCCATAATGAGCACTACTCCACCAAGAACTGCTACTTCCGTGATGTTGCATCTCAGTAGATAGGTTAGGTATTTTTTAATGTTCTCGTAGATCCATCTTCCAAGCCTTATGGCTTCCACGATTGTAGCAAAATTATCATCCATAAGAACCATGTCTGCTGCTTCTTTGCTTACTTCAGTGCCGCTAATTCCCATGGCTATACCGATATCGGCCTGTTTAAGAGCAGGTGCGTCGTTGACTCCATCACCGGTCATAGCAACGATTTCGCCTCGCTTCTTCCATGCTTTCACAATGGTAAGTTTATCCATGGGGGATACTCGAGCATACACCGTTACTTTGTCCACAATGCTTTCGTACTCTTCTTCGGACATGCGTTTTAAGTCTTCACCAGTGAGCACAAGATCGCCTTCGTTGTAAATTCCCACTTCTTTTGCTATAGCGACAGCCGTTAATGCGTGATCACCCGTGATCATAATAGGTTTTATGCCTACTCGACGGCATGTGGCGACAGCTTCTTTAGCTTCTTCCCGTGGAGGATCAATCATGCCCACCAGACCAAGAAAAACCAGATCATTTTCTATTGTTTCATCCTGAGGCACAGTAGGGGCAACCCTGTGTGGTTGCCCTGCATCTTCCTTGAGTATCCGCATCCCAAGACCAAGCACTCGAAGTCCGCTCGCTGCTAGATTTTCGTTTGTCCGAAGAATAGCCTCTTTTTTGCCCTCAATAGAAACGATGTCTCCCGATGCGGTCATTATAGAACTACAGCAGTCAAGTATCAGCTCTGGAGCGCCTTTCGAATAAACAATCAATTTTCCATGGGGGGATTTATGAACTGATGACATCTTTTTTCTTTCTGGACTAAAAGGAATTTCGTGAACTCTAGGAAATTCTTCTCGTATGAGACCATAATCAAGCCCTGCTTTTTGCGCTAGAACTATGAGAGCTCCTTCTGTGGGGTCTCCGTGAACAAGCCAGGTATCTCCTGCCTGACTGATCTGAGCGTTGTTACATAAAACGGCACATTCGAGAAAATGTTGCAATAAAGGAGAATTCAGGATTGGTTTTTCCTGACTTTCCAATGTGCCTTCCGGTTTGTATCCCGCACCGGTAACTTCTATTGTGTGGTTATCCAGGACTATGAGCTTTGCGGTAATTTCACCTTTGGTCAACGTTCCAGTCTTGTCGGAGCAGATTACGGTTGTGCAGCCTAGAGTTTCCACGGCAGGCATTTTTCTTATAATGGCATTTCGTTTCGCCATTTCTCTCATGCCTATGGCGAGAGCGCCGGTTACTATGGCAGGAAGAGCCTCCGGTACTGCCGCAACAGCAAGAGATACGGTGAAGATCGTGATATCAAGGAAAACTTTCATTGTGAGGTTATGGGCTAGAATTTCCCTGATCACGCTTACTCCACCCACAACCAGGCATATAGCAAGCGAAATAATACCAAGCCATTTACCGATTTCTTCCGTGCGCTTTTCGAGAGGCGTTTTTTCGCTTTTGATTTTACCAAGTTCGTAAGCTATACGGCCAAATTCTGTTTTCATCCCCGTTTCTGTAACGACGGCGTATCCACGTCCGGACACAACCGTTGTTCCAGCAAAAACCATGTTTGTGCGATCGCCTATAGAAGTTTCATTCGGAAGAGGGTTAACCTGTTTTGGTGCTGGATGTGATTCCCCGGTGAGAGCACTCTCATCGCACATTAAGGCGTAGCTTTCCACAATTCGGCCGTCGGCTGGGATTTTATCTCCCGATTCAAGATAAAGCACATCCCCGGGCACGACTTCTCGGGAAAGGATTTTCTGTACAACACCATCCCGAACAACTGATACGTTAGGTGAAAGCATGGATTTTAAAGCTTCGATAGCTCGCTCGGCTCGATATTCCTGAAAGAAACCAAGCAAAGAACAGAAAAGCACGATAACCGCTATAATAATGGCATCTGTAGTTTCACCGGTTACGATTGATAAAGCTATAGCTATGAGCAGGATGATGATAAGCACGTTCTGGAATTGTTTAAGAAAAATTCGGAAGGGAGAAATGGGCTCATCCCTTGTGATTTCATTGTATCCGTGAATTTCAAGCCGTTTAGCCGCCTCTTGGGATGACAGTCCTTGAGCTAAATTCACGCCGAGTTCATCACAGACGTTCCCGCTCGTTAAAGAATGCCATGGTAAGTTTTTAGCCATATCCATGCTCCCTGTTTCGCCTGACTGTGCGATGCACGCAGACACAGGCAAAGTAATTTGTTTTGGCAAGGCGAGATTCTTATCACGTTTTGGTAGATAATACAATCAGCGTATGTAGGCTTTGCTTTACTTGATAGGCCTTATATAATCGAAGAATGGATTTTGTTGGAGCTTTGTTGCTAGGATGTTCTAATCCTGCGTTCCTTGGGATTGCCGAACGTAGGCGAGTCATCTCTTGAGGAGACCCCTCGATTCATTGTTCGGGGTGACAAAAGAGGGGGCTTGGAGTGACGCCTCCTTGTCATGCCGGGCGTTAGCGAAGCATTTCTTGAAAAGATCCTTCACTTCGTCGTATATTCGGGCGACGGATAGGAGAACCCCCTATTACTAAGAAGGCAGTAAACGAGTAGCTTCAAGACAAATAATATTTTGGGACACTCCAGGTTTATTGTTGACGTGGTTTTAAAATCATGAAATATAAACAGTGAGGAAATGTAATTTGGGCAGGTGACAACATACAAGTCTGGTAATGTTAATGACTGACAAAGTTTCTTCCAACAACTGGTTAATTTACAAGCATTTAGTAAATGGCATATTTGCTAATGAAGAAATGATAAAGAAAATTCAAAATAAATTGCCTTATATGTTTCAAATTGCTCAGATAGAAAGTTCAAGAGCAGGCAAGACTGGAATGGAAGTTGGTTCTATTCGGGAAAGAATAATTGTTGCTTTGCTTATCTACAAGTTTGGTGAAGCTAACGTGGAAACTGAAATTCCTGTTACAGAACCTGAAGTAGATGTAAAGTTGTTTGGAGAACCTATTTCTATAAAAACGATCACGGGTAAGAACCTAGGGGGAGTTAAGCTTATGTGGACAGTAGATGCTCAAAAAGCAAAAGAGTTTCAGGCAAATTATTATCCCAGTTGTGATATTTTGCTTGTTCGCATCAACTGGAATGATACTGGTGGATTTTACTATATTCCGCTGGCGGCTCAAAAGCGAGTCTTTGATGAAATAGGGAGGCAAAATTATATTAAGCTTCCAAAACAGGGAACAAATCCAAGGGGTGTTGAAATTACCAAGAATGCCTTAGTGAGATTGGTTGAAGATAGTGAATCCAGAAAGATAGAGATAAATTGGCATAGACCAGAAGTATCATTCAACCCTTATAAAAGATGGGTTGATTTCTGGAGGGAAGATTAGTGCAGGTTAATCGAAAAAAAATCGGCACTAAAACAAGCGCCTTCGGTTCTCCTGGAAGAATCAGTCATGACTCGAGCCTATTCTATTCAAGCAGATTGTATGATGAATTACCGAAGGAAGAGCCTGTCAAATATATAGAGAATCAAATTCCTGCTGACTGTATGGATAAAATTTTCTGCAAGTCGAGTGAGAGAATGGATGAATTACCAGACAATAGCGTGCATTTGATGGTTACATCTCCTCCTTACAATGTTGGGAAAGAATATGATGAAAATCTTACTCTGAATGAGTATAGATCTTTTTTGAAAAGGGTATTTAGTGAGGTTAAAAGAGTTCTCGTTCCTGGGGGTAGAGCTTGTATTAATATTGCTAACCTCGGAAGAAAACCCTATCTTCCTATACATGCTTTTATCATAGAGGATATGCTTGGCCTGGGATTTCTTATGCGAGGTGAAATTATATGGAATAAGTCTTCCAGTAGTGGCGCTTCAACCGCCTGGGGAAGCTGGCTTTCCGCCAAAAATCCAACATTAAGAGATGTTCACGAGTATATTTTGGTGTTTTCAAAATCAACGTTTACAAGAAATGTTCCTTCCGAAAGGAGAAGCACTATTTCTAAGGAAGAATTTCTTGAATTTACTAAGAGCATATGGACATTTCCTGCAGAATCGGCAACTAAAGTTGGTCATCCTGCACCATTTCCGTTAGAATTGCCATATAGACTGATCCAGCTTTATACCTTTGAAGGAGAGATAGTTTTAGACCCATTTATGGGTAGCGGGCAAACTGCTATTGCAGCGATAAAGACTAAACGGCATTATATTGGATATGACATAAACGAAGAATATGTGAAACTGGCAGAAAGAAGAATTAGAACATTTTTGCTATATTCAAGCGCTCCTAGACAATCTAGTTTTGAAGATATAAAACTTTAGATGGATAATTTGGATAATGGTGCGGCCTTAAGTGTGATAGTCATAGAAAACGTTTTGTTAAGTTCGCTTCCAAAGTTAGCTATTTCCCAGGATTTTTGACCTAGTTGCAACAAACAGCTTGCATTCATTCAAGCAATGTGGTAGCAGAGTCACGCTGAGTCGGGGCGTAGCGCAGCCTGGTTAGCGCACCTGCCTTGGGAGCAGGGGGTCGGTGGTTCAAATCCGCTCGCCCCGACCATCTGATCCTGAAAACTGCTCAAGCTTTTCTGGTCATGACCGCTACGTAAACTTTTTATGCAGGGCTTTTTCCATGGAGAAGGAAGGTTACGTTCCTGTTTATACTCTTGCCAACCGGTTTGAAGCCGATATAGTCGCCGATGTTCTTGAAAGAGAAGGTGTTCCCTTCTGGATTCGATCATTTGAAGAAACAGCTTACGACGGCTTGTTCGTTATCCAGAAAGGCTGGGGACAAGTGCTTGTGCCACGTTCAGGATTCCATCAGGCTATACGCTTAATCTATTCTGTGCTTAAAAACAGTTCCCAGAAAGGCCTTTACGAGGAACCCGATCAGGTCGATCCGTCTCTCTGGGATGAACTTAGTGCTAAAGATCCAGAGGATGTCTGTCAAAGAGCTAAAGTATCTTTCGACGAAATATCAAAATCTTACCTTGTGCCTTTCCTGTCTAGCACTGTGATATGTAGCATCAAAGACAGGTCTATCGAGTTCGTAGAGCCTCTTCCTTACGACCGCGTTGACTTTGAGCTTGCTCTTGTTGTCCTCCACTACCTTATTCATTCCCAGCCCATTGATCCAAGCGGAAAATGGGTTGGTGAAAAGGATATCCCTGGCGGTAACGTGTTCTTTTATGGTCCTCACCAGCTTCCTACAAGGCCGCTTGAGGAACTTTTTCAAGTGGATATCGGTTACTTTGACAGATCGGCTCAGCTTTTGGGCGCTGTTCGGGACAATAGAGGTGACAGAGCTTATATTTTCACGGTTTTCCCACGAGTGCCCGTATTGCTGGTTTTCTGGAAAGGTGACGAGGAGTTTGAGCCAAGAGTCAATTTCCGATTTGATGAAACTATAATAAGGCACTTTCCCGTTCTCGATCAGATCTTTGCTCTTTCCTATGTCGTTTACCGCCATGTTATGGCTGCAGCAAAGAAATAGTAACCTTTCGGCACAGAGTCATGTAACCAGGTAAAGCTCGATTATGCACGCTTACCATAGCTTAACCTCTTCTTCGAGTCGTATTCCAAAGTTCTGGTAAACTCTCTCCTTGACGTGATCAATCAATTCACGAACTTCCTGGGCTCTGGCTTTTCCCAGATTAACTATCCAGTTGGCATGAATGGGGCTGATCTGGGCATCGCCAATTCTGTATCCTTTGAGGCCGCATCGATCAATAAGCCAGCCGGCGGGTGGATGAGGGGAAGGGGGATTTTTGAATATACACCCGGCTGAAGGGTAGGTGAGAGGTTGAGTTTCTTTTCTTCTGAGAAAGATGGAACGTATGCGGTTAAAGACCTTTTCTGGTGTTTCTTCGACAAGTTCTAGCTTCACTTTAAGCACTATATGCCCTTCAGGTATGCCTAGAGATCTATAGCTTGGCGAAAAGGCATTTATGGGCATAAAAAAACTTTTTCCCGAAGGCGTCATTAGTTCGATGCAGGTTGCAATGTTTGCTATTGTGCCATCATTAGTTCCAGCGTTCATGAAAGCGGCTCCCCCAACAGTTGCAGGAATACCGGTAAGAAATTCACAGCCGCTCCAGCCGTGACGTGCACAAAGCCCGAGCAACCGCCTGAGGCTTACTCCCGCATCAGCCGAAATCAAAACTTTCCGGGTTATGTGTGTGCCCGTGGCAATGGTTGTCGCGGATTCCACGTTTATGGCGTTTCTGCATGTTCTAAGACTCAGCACAGGTTCTTCAATACCATCGTCGTTTACAAGCACATTACTTCCGGCTCCGAGGACCTTCCATGGAATGTTATGGACATGGAAAAGTTTAATTAGACTTCCCAGAGCTTCCACATCAAGAGGTTCGAGAAAAAATCTGGCTTTTCCGCCGATACGAAAAGTTGTTCGTCTGGAAAGATCCTCATTTTCTCTGATCACTACCGGAATAGATGTTGATTTCAAAATATGCCCGAGATCTCTCATCATGAGCTTGCTTTACGAATTAAGATGCGCAAGAAGTTTTTCCCCAACCGTCCAGACGTTACCGGCTCCTAGAGTCAGCACCACATCTCCACTGCGGACAATTTTTTTTAGCACATCAAGCACATCTTCTAACGTCGGCACATATATCAATTCATTTTCTTTCGGGTTAGCTTCGACAACTCTTTTTGCTAGAACCTCTCCGGTGATCCCTGGAATAGGGTGTTCTCCTGCGGCGTAGATATCGGTCATGATAAGAACATTGCAGTTGTTAAAGCACCGGGCAAAGTCGTCCATAAGAGCTTTGGTTCTAGTGTATCTGTGAGGCTGAAAGACAACGATTTTCCGTCGGTCTGGAAAGCATTCACACATGGTATGCAACACAGCCTGAATTTCACGAGGATGGTGTCCATAATCGTCAATAATCGTGATGCCCTGAGCTTCGCCTTTAAGGTGAAATCGTCTATCTACTCCTGTAAATTGGCTAAGCCCTTCGGCTATTTTTTCCGGCTCCATTCCTAGCTCCAGCCCCACTCCCACTGCGGCGAGAGAATTTAGCACGTTGTGGATACCGGGAACATTAAGATGTATGTTCCCCATAGGTTTTCCGTGAACCACAAGCTGGTAGCTACTTCTAAAGCCCTCTCTTACGATGTTTTCTGCCCTTATGTCAGCATCAGGAGAAAATCCGTAAGTGATGACTTTCCGTTTGAGAAATGGCAGCACCAGAGTTCTCATAAAATTCTCTGTCGGTGCTTTGTTTTCCTTATGTAAGACAACAGGTTTTTTAGCGGTGTTATTACCGTCAAACATGACCAGATTGTCCAGACAGACTATAGCGCTACCATAGAAGGGGATTTTATTTAGAAAGCTTACAAAGGTTTCGGCGATGTGATGAATGTCTCGGTAATAATCCAGGTGTTCTAAGTCTATATTCGTGACAACGGCAATGGTGGGAGAAAGCATCAAAAAGGAGCCGTCGCTTTCATCTGCCTCGGCTACAAAAAAATCCCCCATGCCCATTTTGGCATTGGATCCCCAGGCTCGAAGCCGCCCGCCAATTACAACTGTTGGATCGAATTCTCCGGCAACCAGAAGAGTGCCTATCATTGATGTGGTGGTGGTTTTCCCATGTGCGCCCGCTACCAGAATGGAGTGTTTCATGCGCATTATTTCTGCGAGCATTTCGGCTCTGGGAATGATCGGCACATGCTTTAATCGTCGTGCTTCTTCTAGTTCTGGATTGTCCGGCCTTATTGCGGAAGAATAGACAACCACATCGGCTCCATGAATGTTTTCTCTTCGATGGCCAATAAATATTTTAGCGCCCAGTGAAGCGAGCCGCCTTGTGGTGTCGCTTTCTTTTACATCCGATCCTGATACGTTATAACCAAGGTTCAAGAGCACTTCGGCGATTCCGCTCATTCCAGAACCGCCAATTCCAACAAAATGAACGTGTTGATATGGTGGAAATCGTTTCTTCAAGATCCTCTTTCCTCCTTAATCAGTCTCAGTATGATTCCCATTGCTATGCCGGTTGCCATAAGGCTACTTCCGCCGTAAGAAATAAACGGGAGCGGAAGCCCTTTGGTCGGCAGTATGCCCAAAACAACCGCCATATTTCCCACAGCCTGGCTCATGATCAAAGTGGTTATACCAAGAGCCAGGAGTTTTTTTCGAAAATCCTTAACTAGCATTATCGTCCGTCTTAGCACCGTAAAGAGAAAGAAAAACATCAGAACCAGGAGGCTAACTCCAACAAAGCCCATCTCATGACCGATCACTGCAAAGATAAAATCCGTGAATGGCTCGGGAATATAGGAAAGCTTTTGAATACCCATCCCAAGCCCCTGACCTGTCAATCCTCCCGATCCTATCCCCGTCCACGCCTGCAGGAGATGATATCCTTCTTTTAACGGGTTTGTCCAGGGATTGTATGTCGCTTTGATTCGAATCCATCGGTAGGGGACCCGATAAAGGAAGAAATAGAATACGAAAGCGGCTATAGGCAGATAAATTGCAAAATGCCTCCATGAAACTCCAGCAGCCGCAAGAAGCACAAGGCTTATCAAGCCGATAAGAAAGGCGTTACCAAAATCGGGTTCTTTGAGGATTAGGCCGGCCACAAAACCCGTAAGGATTGTGTATAGAAAAAGCCCTTCGAAGAAATTTCCGAGCTTTTCCTTTCTTCTTGTTATGGCATCGCTTAAGTAGATGATCCAGATGACCTTGGCGTATTCGGCCGGTTGAATATGTATGCCACCGGGGAGTTGATACCACCTGCAGGCTTGATTGTAACTTACTCCAACTCCTGGGATTAGAAGCCCGGCAAGAAAAACTACGGCAATGAGAAGCAATAGTTTGGAATGTCGGAAAAGTTTGTCCACCGGAACCCTTTGCATTGCCCACATGAGACCAAGGCATCCTATTATGTAAACTCCCTGCCGTAACGCATAGGCGAAGCTACTGTATCCTTTGCGAATAGCGTAGAGAGCGCTTGAGCTATAGACAAAGACTATACCGAAAGCAAGAAGTGCGACGACAATAATCCATAGTTCAAGGCTCAGGGTATCGCACATCCTGCTTCTTTCACTTTGACGAGGGACAATGCCGTTTAGTTGTTGAGAATCTTCCATCTTTTCACCAACTGCTTAAAATGATCGCCCCGTTCTGCATAACTTCGATACTGATCAAAGGATGAGCACGCTGGTGAAAGCAGAACAACTTCTCCTGGCTTAGCTCGCTTGGCGGCTGCGGCAAAGGCTTCTTCTAAATCTTCCCCTTCCATAATTTCTATCGAGGAATCTGGTTCAAAGTTTCTTATTGCTTCGAGAATTCTGTGTCTAGCCTCCCCAAAGAGGCATATACCACGGCACCTTTCACGAGCTTCTTTAAGAAGTCTTTCGTAGCTTCCCCCCTTATCTCGCCCTCCAAGTAGGAGCCAAACTTTTCTTCCTTCAAAGCATTCCAGAGCTCTCACTACAGCATCCACATTGGTAGCTTTAGAATCGTCGTAAAAATCTACACCGTTTACTCTATCAACCCACTCAATACGGTGATGTCCTGGTGAAAAGTTTTTAAAGGCTTCCTCGATAACCGATGGTGGGACACCAAAGGCCAAACACGCCAGAGCTGCCGCCGCCATGTTTTCTCTGTTATGGTTGCCTTTCAGGCGGTCGTTAGCCAATGTAATACCAGTACCGTGGTTACTTCCGATCCTGAGCGATAGAAAATCTCCGTTAATGAACCCGTGAGCCGTAGGATTATGGCGACTCCAGAAAAGCAGCCGATCCTCTTCCACCTCTCCACGGCTGATAAATTCTCGAGCAATTCTAACAATAGTTTCGTCGTCTCCGTTAATTATAGCCCACTGTCCCTTACGTTGCCTCAGTATGGGGGACATTTTAGACGTGGCGTAGGCTTCGAAGGAAGGATACCGATCCAGGTGATCTTCCGTAATGTTCAGCACTACAAAAATGTCGGGAGCAAACGAGTCAGCGGTGTCAAGCTGAAAGCTACTCACTTCAAGAACAGCGATTTCCCATAGATCATGAGTAATAACCGCTTGAGTAAGAGGGACACCGATATTTCCCCCCACGAAGGCTCTTTTCCCCCATAGCTTCATTACTGCCCCGATAAGTTCCGTCGTGGTCGTTTTTCCGTTAGTTCCTGTAACGGCTATGACTGGCATATTAATCCGCCGCCATGCCCATTCCAGTTCCCCCACGATGGGGACGCCTCGCTTACGGGCTTCGTTAAGTAGGGGTATATCAAGTGGCACACCGGGACTTACGATGATTTCGTCAAACTCATCCACGTTTCCTACGTCGTTTGATCCCAGCACAAATCTACATCCGGCTTCGGAAAGCCTTTTAAACGCTTTGTCTGAAAGTTCTAAATGCTGAAGAGGCTTAGAATCTGTTGCTGTTACTTCGGTTTGGGGCTCTTTAAGGAGCGCCTCACATATAGCTATTCCTGAAATACCAAGCCCTACCACAAGCACCTTACGTTTCTGCATCGGCTATCAACCCTTCCACAATTTGTTCCATTCTCATAGAACGAGATCCCTTTACAAGTAGCCATGCGCCCGGGATCCAGTGTTCGGTCAGGGATTCCAGTAGATCGGCATGATTTGCGGCTTCTATCACTATGGGCACTCCCGCTTTGCGTCCTTCTTCGGCGATGAACTTAGCAAAATCTCCGAGAGTGAATATGCCAGTGGGTTTTTTCTCTGCAAGAGCCCGACCGACTAGCCTGTGGAGTTCTTCGGATGAAGGCCCAAGTTCCTTCATGTCACCGATTATGGCAATGAAAGGCTTGTTTTCGGCATAAGCCATTTTTGCAACAGTCTCGATAGCACGAATCATCGATCCCGGATTGGCGTTATAAGTGTCATCAACAATAACCGAACCGTCCGGGAGAATTAAACACTCCATGCGATGAGCAACTGGTTTCCATCTGGAAAGCCTTTCTACGCCGGTTTCCAGAGGAATACCGAGATATATGCCAACCGCTAGAGCGGAAAGAGCGTTTAGAGCGAAGTGTTCTCCCAGCACGGATAGATTGACTTCCGCTCGGTTGCTTCCACTCTTTGCTATAAATGATGTGCCATTACGAGAGCAATGAACGCCGCCGTCCACAGTTACATCGGCATCTTTCCGAAAACCGAAGGAAACAATGGCGATATCTGCAAGGTTTTTTGACGCTTTTGAAAGCCACGGATCGTCAAGATTTACAATGGCACACCCTTGTCCTTTAGGAAGAGCATGCCAGAGTTTGGTCTTTTCTGCGCAGATTTGTTCTTCCGAACCGAGTCCCTCCAGATGAGCTTTTTGTATGTTGGTAATCACACCTATGGTTGGTTCTGCTATGGCCACAAGTTCATCCATTTCGCCGGGATGGTTTATGCCCATTTCGATTACAACGGCGGTATGATAATCTTCAAGGCGAAGAAGGGATAGGGGAACTCCAACGTTGTTGTTCCAGTTTAAGGGATTTTTCAGCACTTGAAATGAACCGTCGAGGACCGTGGTTATCATTTCCTTTGTGGATGTCTTGCCGTTTGATCCTGTAACGCCAACAACAGGTCCTGTGAAGAAAGAACGCCGATAATGAGCAAGATCGCCTAGAGCTTTTAAAGTGTTAGGAACTTTTATGATAAAGGGGAAAGTTTTCAGGGATGATGCGTGAATTGCTACCGCTGTAGCATCGAAACTATTGGGCAATTTGTCAACTATAAGACATTCTGCACCTTTTTCTAAAACTTCCATTAAAAAATCATGTCCGTCAAAGCGCTCTCCCACAAGAGCCACAAAAACATTGCCCTTTTCTATTTTCCGCGAATCTGTGCTGATTCCACTAAACTCGGCTGTTTGCCTGTTTCCTGAGATTAGCTCTCCACCGGTGGCTTTCAAAAGGTCATCCAGAGACCAGACATGTTTCCCCATGCTGTTCACCTGTTCCGTTTGCTTGAGGTGTTTTAAGATTGTTTTTCACATGTTTCTTTCAATTCATCGTAGCATTCTTTTACTACGCACCTGTCATCAAAGGGTATTTTCTCTCGCCCGATGATCTGATAGGTTTCATGCCCCTTACCGCCGATGAACACCACGTCACCGGGCTGAGCAATCTGGATAGCCCTTTTGATGGCTGTACGTCTGTCGATAATTACAGAGAAAACCTTTTTCGGCAACTTCAAATCATCCCTGACCCAGTCTGACGGCATTCCGGCGAGGATGTCATCAATAATCTTTTGAGGGTCTTCGGTTCTGGGGTTGTCGCTGGTTATGATAACAACATCGCTGAAATCTGCAGCTACCTTAGCCATAAGAGGCCGTTTTGTGCGATCGCGGTCGCCTCCACAGCCAAACACAGTGATAACTCTTCCTTTAGCCAGTTCTCGCACGCACGATAAAGCCTTTTCCATAGCATCAGGCGTGTGGGCATAATCTACGATAACATGAAATGGAGCATCTACAGAAACTTTCTGAAGTCTTCCGTCCACTGCCTTCACCGAGGCAATACCTCTTGCTATGATTTCTAGATCTATTCCGCTGGCTATGCCGGCTCCTACTGCAGCGAGGATATTGTAAATGTTGAGCCGACCGATGAGGTTGGAACGTATGGAAACTTCTCCTATGGGTGTTTTTACAACCAAGGACGTACTATCAGCACATCCTTGGATATGCACAGGATATATCAGAGGAGCAATCCCACAATGGGCGGGACTGGATATGCCATAGGTCAAAACTTCCACGTCTTTTCCCTCTAACATGCCGACGAGACGAGCTCCGTAAGGATCATCAATATTGATTACAGCATGTCCAGCCGCCGCAGGCATGGCAGCATGACGGCGCCGTCCCAAGTGTTCCAAAAAAAGGAGGCTTTTTGCTTCAAAATAATCTTCCATGGTTTCGTGAAAATCTAGGTGGTCGTGCGAAAGATTTGTAAAAACGGCAATGTCATAAAAGCAACCGAATATTCTTTTTTGTGCCAGAGCATGCGATGAAACTTCCATTACGACACGGTTTACGCCGTCGCTGACCATCTGAGAGAAAAGCTTCTGTAGCATGAGCGGATCTGGAGTGGTAAGAGGTGCCTGGATGAAGTTTTCTTTCCAGCAGTAGCCGATGGTGCCTATTCGTCCCACTTCAAAACCAGCCTGACGGTAGATAGCTTCAATCAGTATTGTTGTTGATGTTTTGCCGTTTGTGCCAGTAACCCCTGTAAGATGAAGCTTTTCTGTGGGAAAACCGTAAAAAGCTGAAGCCGCAAATGCTGCCGCTTTATGAGTGTCATCTACGGCAATAACGACCGGATTTTCTCCAGGAGTAGTAACAGAGGCTGTTTCCAAAGCGTCCATTTTTGGATTTTCCACCATTACTGCTACAGCGCCTTTTTTTATTGCGTCGGGAATAAAAGAGTGCCCGTCGGTATGAGTGCCCTTAATTGCAATGAAGAGATCTCCTTTCTGGGCTGTTCGGCTATCTATGGTCACGCCTGTGATAACTGTTTTAGAGGATCCTTTAACAAGTTTTGCGCTTATTCCAAAAGTATCAAGGCATTCGAGCAAGTCCGATATGGTCATTTGGACATCCTTTCGTAGGGGCAACCCCCTGTGGTTGCCCATCATTGGGGGCGGCCACGGGGGGACCGCCCCTACCATACAACGATTGTTTTCCTGTGGGAGCAATTTCTTGAAATTGCACACTCGGCATAACTCCCAAGTAAGGGAGCGCTCTCAAAGCAATTTCCCTAAAAACCGGTCCTGCCACGACCCCGCCGTAAGTGGCTCCTCTGGGATTATGCACCACCACAGCTATCACAACACGGGGGGCTTCCACAGGGGCAAAGCCCACAAATATCGAAGCGTAATCACGTTTGGAGTATCTCCCTGTCTCGGGATCGAGCTTTTGAGCTGTACCGGTTTTACCTCCTACTTCATATCCCGGAACCTGAGCCGAAACGGCGGTGCCGCCTTCTTCTGTTACCTTTTTTAGTATACCTCTAAGAGTTTTCGCCGTGGAAGCAGAAATGACTCTCTGAAACACTGGCCGGAACTGACCGTTTTCAGCATCCCGTAAATCGCTTGCTTCGGCTATGTTTTGGCTGCTGGTTTTTACAGAAGCGACTCCCGCCGTAGTTGGCATTGTTCCCTGATCCATTTTTTTGGCGATCCTTGGAACTCCCATAAGACCGTCATTGGCTATAGCTCCAAAAGCTCTTGTGAGCTGAATCAAAGTTACTCCTATGCCTTGGCCGAAGGCGGCTGTTGCTAGGTCAAGAGGCCTCCATTTTTCCCATGGACGAACCAGACCTGAGACCTCACCCGGAAGATCAATCCCTGTTTCGTGTCCAAAGCCGAATTTGTCCAGGTATAGCGCATATCGCTTTGCTCCAAAGCTAAGAGCAAGCTTTGCTGCACCGATATTGCTTGAATACTGGATGACCTGCGAAAAATCTATCCATCCATGAGGATGCACATCCCGTATGAGATGCCCTGGAACTTTGAAGGAACCGTTTTCGCAGAAGATGCGGTCTGTTGGCTTAACCGCTTTTTCTTCCAGGAGAGCCGCCGCAAGTATTGCTTTAAAGGTCGAGCCGGGTTCAAAGGTATCTGCAACGGTTCGATTTCTCCATTCTGCTGGATTGCTTAGCTGGTAGAGATTTGGGTCAAAGGGAGGCCAGTGAGCCATGGCAAGAATTTCGAAGGTTTTTGCATCCATGACAATGGCTTGAGCAGACTCAGCCTGGTATTTTTCTGCCGCTGCAGCCAGTTCCTTTTCGGTTACGTACTGAATGTAGGCATCCAGAGTGAGCACCAGAGCGCCGTTGTTTTGTCCCGCATAGGGCAGATCACTACTGAGCCACAGAGTGCGAACGAGGCCGTCTCTAAGGAAACGGTATTTTTCAGGTTGTTTCCGTAGAAAAGCATCGTAGTATTTTTCAACTCCTTCCAATCCAATACCGTCGGTTCCTACAAAACCCAGCACCTGTCCGGCTAGCCATCGTTCCGGGTAGAAACGCTTTGTTTCTCGCACAAGGTATAGCCCGTCCACTCCTAACTGGCGAATCTTTTCTGCTTGCTCATCTGATAGAAATCGCCTCAACAGTACAAATTTGCCGGATTTCCTCATGCGGTGCAGGATTTCCGAAGGAGAAGAGCCAATGATTGGAGCCAGGGCTGTTGCCACAGTTTCCGGGTTTGTGATGAGTTTTGGATTGGCAAAGAGTGATGATTCCTCTACCGACATGGCAAGAGGTTGTCCGTTTCGATCGAGAATAGGGCGGCGAGAAATGGTTGTTGCTATATCGGCGTAGATTTGAGCTTCATAGCGAGACCTCCAGCTTTCCCGTTCGATGATTTGGAATTGAAAGGCTCTTAAGAGCACAGCTCCTAGCCCGGCAATTACGAAGCAGGAAAGAAGAAACACCACAAACTCAAAGCGATTGCGATCCTTGTCGGCTCTAAGGCGCTTTATAAACATGCCGGCTTCTTTTTCCCACTTCTTCATGGGCGACTTTCCTTTTTTGTGGTTGTCGCCTTCGCCTTTTTGCCTTTTTCCGAGGATGAATGGGGTGGGGGTGAGGGTTTTTTCTCCTGCGTAGAAAGAGATGTCGAAGGACTAGAGGAGGTTTGTTCCTTTGGAGGGAGCATATCCGAAGGCCGGGGTGTAGGCTCAGTCTGCTGAGTTTCCTTCAGAATAGATGACGGGAGCTGGATCAGGATAATTTCCTGAGACTTCGGAGGACGCATCGAAAATTCCTTTTGAGCAATTTCCTGAAGATGGGCAGGACTTGTGAGATAGTTTAACTCAAGGTTGAGTTTTTCATTTGTTCGCCGTAGTTCGATCAGATATTCGTATCGCTGAGAAATAAGATAACCGTACCGTATTTGTTCAATACGAAGCCAGGTATAAAAAAGCGCCATGATCGCTATGATGGCTGATACCAGCAAATAGACCATTTTCAGCATGTATTGGACTCCAGGGACGCCCATTTAGCTGCGGCTCTAAGCTTTGCGCTTCTTGCTCTCGGATTTTCTTCGATTTCTTCCTGAGACGGCTTGATAGCCTTACGAGTTAGTAAAACCGCTTTGGGCTCTCGCCCTCCGCACTGGCATACCATGACGTTAGGAGGGCATGAACAGATTTTCGTCCAGTCCCTGAATCGTTCTTTAACCATCCTGTCTTCCAGCGAATGAAAAGATACAATGCAGACAACACCACCGGGACGCAGATAGTCAAGAATAATGTCGAGGAAGTTGCTCAGTGCTTCTAGTTCCCTATTTAGCCTGATTCTCAGAGCCTGAAATACTCTGGTTGCAGGATGGATTCTCGATCGTTTTTCCTTTTCGGGAAGCACTGAAAGGATGATATTTACCAGATCTCCAGTTGTCGTTATGGGACGCACCTTTCTGGCTTTTACAATGGCATCGGCAATACGTCTTGCGTAGCGCTCTTCGCCATAGCGGAAGAAGATGTCGGCGAGTTCCTTTTCGGAAAGTTCTCTCACAAGGTCGGCGGCAGTTTTCTTCATTCGCCTGTCCATTCTCATATCCAGGGGACCATCTCGAAGGAAGCTAAACCCACGACCTGCTTCCGTAAGTTGTTCGGTTGAAACACCAAGATCCAGAACGGCTCCGTCAATTTGCTTTATACCTTCCTGCTCGAGCACAAGAGGAAACCTTTCGAAGTTTTCCTGATAGAGTTTCAAGTTCCCGGATTCTACAAATCTTCTGAGTCGGGAGCGAGTTCTTTCAATAGCGGCATCGTCTCTATCAAGTCCGATCACCAAGCCATCTGGTTCCAGCTGCTTTAAAATTTCTTCTGCATATCCTCCAGATCCAACCGTTCCATCGAGAAAAACAGTTCCTCCTCGGGATAACAACAGATCTATTGCTTCCTTTAAAAGTACCGGCTTGTGGATGATATTTTCCTGTGGCGTTTCCTGGTTCTTCACACTGACACTCTCACCTTTTCTATTCTTCGCCCTCTGAGACTGACAACCTGCAGGCGAACTTTCCCGATCGTTACAATTTCTCCGAGTTCCGGTATGCGTTGTAACTGTCGCAGGATAAGGCCCCCTATTGTTCTTACATCTTTTTCCGGCAGATCCAGGTCAATCGCTCTATTAACGTCCCGAATCAATGCTTTACCGTCAATAAGCCAGGAACCGTCTTTAAGAGGAATAATACGGTCCTGCTTAACATCGTATTCGTCTTCTATATCTCCAACGATTTCTTCGAGGATGTCTTCAAGAGTGACAAGTCCTACGATGTTTCCGTATTCGTCCACAACAAAGGCGATATGAGTTCTTTCTTTTTTAAAAAATTCGAGCTGTAGCCGAATGGTTCGAAGGTCTGGAACAAAAGGTGGTGGACGAAGAATTTCTCTAAGAGAGAATGGATCATTGCAAGCTTTTAGGAGAATATCACGAACATGAACAAAACCTATTACATTTGTCGGATCCCCTTCGTAAACGGGATACCTTGAGAAATTTGTTTTTGCTATGGTTTCTATTACGGTATCTCGAGAGGCATCCGCCGGTAGACTCACCACGTCTCGCCATGGAACCATGATGTCTCTAAGGATTGTTTTGTCCAGGAGAAACACTCCCAGCAACATATCCTGTTTTTCTTTTGGAATGACCCCCCCTAAAGCTGGGTCGCTTTCTATACCGATAAGCTGTTCGAGTTCTTCTTCGGTGATGACGGGTTCGTCCTTTTTCCCCCAGCCAAACGATTTCACTATAAAGTTTATCATCCATCGTAGGATTTGAAGGACAGGGGTAAAAACCATTATCAAGACTCGTATTACTGGAACAACTTTGATGGCCAGGGCTTCTGCATGATAGCTGGCTAAGGTTTTTGGAAGGATTTCCCCGATTATGAGAAGGGTTACGGTAACAACAAGTGTAGCATAGATAACTCCTGCATCTCCTGCGAGCTTAATGGCGATGGATGTGGCAAGCGATGATAGGCTGATGTTTACGAAGTTATTGCAGATGAGAAGGGTTCCAAGCAGTCCTTCAGGGTTTTCAATGGCTTCTTTTACCATTCTGGCTCGTCTGTCCCGATCCGCTCTAATAGCAAGTTTTAGTTGATTAACGGCCATAAAGGCGGTTTCCGAAGCCGAGAAAAAAGCTGATAGCCCAAAGAGCAGGCAGAACAAAAGCGTTGAGATAATGCTTTGATACGGTAATGTCATTTTTGCCAACCTCAAGTCAAATTCTTTCTATGATTGCTCTTACGAAATGTGATAATACTACATTTGCTGGGATGCTTGAAGAGAGTATTCCATGCACCGGGGTGAGGTCTAGGTGGAATTTGAGAAAGAACCGGCCTTCCTTCTTAGAACGAGCAAGGTGCTCGTTCTTCCACCTGGATTTCCCCCGAGTCTCTCCCGTAGATGGTAGGGGTGGTTTGCGAACCGCCATTTATTGCGACAGGTTACTCTCTTGTCAACCCGAGCGTTAGCAAGGGGCTCCTCGTGGACGCCTCGCATTCGCTCGGCATGACAAGTTACTCCAGCGGTTTTGTTAAGAATTTTTATGTCTGCCCTCAGGAGAGCTGGACTATGCACCCAGACGATGAGAAAATTTTGAAAATCACCAAAGAAGTTGTTGTAAAATTTATAGAACTTGGGCGGATTTCTCCGTCCAATTTTGAACAGCATTTTAATGACATCTTCTGGGCGGTAAAGAGAACGGTTATCAGCGCCAGAGCTCATGAGCTTGAAATGTCCGGTGAAGATTCGTCCAATAGGGAGCAAGCCGCTGCCGGGAAGTCTAAAGGTTAACTTTTTGAGTGGAGGTGTGGAGCAGATGCGCTACAGCAAAGCGTTCATTCATACTTATTATGAAGTGCCCAAGGAAGCCGAAACCCCCTCGCACATCCTTCTCCTTCGCGGGGCTTACATATACCCGGTTTCTGCAGGTATTTATTCCCTTCTGCCTCTTGGACATCGTGTGGCTGAAAAGATTAAGCAGATAATCCGCGAAGAAATGAACGCTATTGGTGGTTTGGAAGTAACAATGCCAGTTCTCAATCCTGCCGATCTCTGGAAAAAAACTGGTAGATACTACGATATTGGGCCAGAACTTTTTCGCTTCGTGGATAGAAGAAATCGGGAAATGGTTCTGGCAATGACTCATGAAGAGGTGGTTACCGACATAGCCAAGCAATTTATCAAGTCTTATCGCGACCTGCCTGTAATGCTTTATCAGATACAGACCAAGATTCGCGATGAGGCGAGACCCAGAGGAGGTCTTTTGCGGGTTCGGGAATTTACAATGAAGGATGCTTACAGTTTTCATCCGGACTTTGAAGACCTCGACGCCTATTATCCCGATGTTTACAACGCATACTTAAAAATCTTCACCAGATGCCATATTGATGCCATACCGATTGAAGCAGACACCGGCATTATGGGAGGAACTGGCTCTCATGAGTTTATGATGTCTTCTCCTTACGGCGAAGACAGGTTTGTTATGTGCGATCATTGCGGGTATAGAGCCAATACGGAAAAGGCTGTAGGATCCAAGGATATTCGGGCTGGAAATGGAGGTGGCAGGACGGATATTTCGTCTTCACAGGTGCTGGAGGAAGTTAGTACTCCCGATGTAAAAACCATCGCTGACCTTATGGCATTCTTCGGTATAGAACCACATCGTTTCCTTAAAACCGTTGCCTATGAAGCCGACGGTAATCTTGTGCTTGCCGTCATACGAGGCGATTTCGATATTTCCGAAACCAAGCTTGCGAATTATCTTAAGGTCGTAAAACTCGAGCTGGCATCTGAAGAAACTCTTTCTCGCTACGGCCTCTATGCTGGTTTTTTGTCTCCCGTCGGTATCAATCCTAACATCAGGGTAATTGTGGATGATTCCGTTATTGGTGATTTGTCCTATGTGGCCGGTGGTAATAGACCTGACGTTCATTACAGGAATGTGTATTTAGGGAGAGATTTTCAAGCGCGGGAAGTTGCCGACATCGCCGAAGTCCGGGAAGGAGATCGTTGTCTTCAGTGTGGTAAGGGCAATCTGGTCATGGAGCGAGGTATTGAACTTGGGCACACCTTCAAACTTGGCACTAAATACACTGACGAGAAGGCAATGAACGTAACCTATTTGGATTCTCAAGGTAAGACTCGAAGAGTAGTTATGGGCTGTTACGGTATTGGCGTTGAGCGGCTCATGGCGGCAGTTGTGGAAAAATGGCATGATGAAGCAGGCATTATCTGGCCTATTTCGGTGGCGCCCTATCAGATAATTATATGCCCTGTGGGACAAAAGCCGGCAGTGGTGGAACTGGCTGAGAAGTGCGAGCGTGAATTATCTTCTTTGCGGTATGATGTCCTTCTGGATGATCGCAACGAGTCTCCAGGAGTAAAATTTAAGGACGCCGACCTTCTCGGGATTCCCATTAGAGTTGTTGTCAGCCAGAAATTGATTGAACAGGGGCTTGTGGAAATTAAGGTGAGAAAAACCTCTGAAATCTTTACGTGTCCTGTGGGTGAGCTTCCCATGCGCATTGAAGCGGTTGTAAAGGATCTTCAGGGGATAACCACATAAAACATTGGTGTGACTGAAGTATGGGCAACCCTATGTGGTTGCCTTAAGTAGGGGCAATCCTATGTGATTGCCCCTGCATGCTGTGTCGCAACCAATTAGAGAAGGGGTAGGGGCGATCCTTGTGGTCGTCCCATTAGAGCAGGAGTTAAGTTTATGGATAACCTCATCCGTGTAATGACTTTCAACATAAGGTTTGACAATCCAAAAGATGGCGATAAGAGGTGGGAATACCGCAAGGATCTTGTGTGCGAGATTATCCACCGTTACCATCCACAAATTCTAGGCATTCAGGAAGCAACGTGGCGCCAAATCATGGATCTTCGGTCAGCTTTGCCTGAATATGAGTTTTGCATCAAAGGTCGAGTCTGGGACGATACTTGCCAGTATCCAACTCTTATCTTCAGCAAAAACAGGATGTCCTGCAAAAAAAATGAGGATTTCTGGCTTTCTTCCACGCCAGGAGTTCACCGAAGCTGTGATTGGGGGAGTATATATCCGAGACTTGTAAGCTACGGCTTGTTGTGTATGAGCGGCGAAGAAGTTTCCATGGTAGTTGCTGTGACTCATCTCGATCATCGCTCAACTGGCGCTCGAGTTCGTCAAGTGGAAGCCATTCTTCGGTGGTATGAACAGAGCTACAAAGGCGATCCTTTTATTCTCCTTGGTGATTTTAATGAGCCACCTGAAGGGCCTGTATATCGTGCCCTTATAGAATCAGGTCTTAAAGACACCTGGCGTCTTCTCGGCTTTGAGGATGATCCTCAGTCTTACACTCACCATAACTTTGAAGGTCAAGCTGATGTGGGGCGAATTGACTGGATTTTCGTGAGCGATCACTTCCAGGTTTTAAACGGTAACATTGTGTTGGATTCCCGGGATGGACGTTATCCGTCTGATCATTTTCCTTATTACGTAGATCTTGCTTTCAATCGGTAAAAAATGGCTTTGCGTTTTAGCATGGTGTGGCGGTTGTCAATAATTTGAAAGGAGACCTCGGTATGAAGCCGACAATTCGAGTAGCCATAATCCAGCCCAAACCTTACCCATCTTACGATGATCCTCACAATGTTGCTCATGCCCTTTTTTTGCTCGATCAGTGTAGAGGCAAGCAACTTGATGTAATCTGCTTTCCTGAATACTTTCCTTTTCAAGGAGAAGAGGAACTTTCGCGAGCCGCCAAAAAGCTCGGTAGCTACATTATCGCCGGCCTCGTGGAAGAAGTGGATGGTCGGTTTTATAACACTGCTACTCTGTTTGATCGTTGCGGACGAGTGCTCGGCAAGCAGAGAAAGCGATGTGTTGGGAGTCTTGAGCGGAATTTATTTGATATTACGCCTTCTGACGGTATTTATACAGCTTTCACGACAGACTTTGGTAAGATTGGTATTCCTGTGTGTATAGATTTTTGGGGCAATCCCGAAGCTGCCATACAGCTTGCTCAGCAGAACGTTGATATAATCTTCAACCCAAGTATTTTCCCCATACTCCGGGGGCACTGGAAATATGGAGCTTTGGTTAGAGCTTTCGATCATTTTGTGCCCGTCGTTGGAGTGAATACCGCAAGCTTTAATGCCATGTTTAAAGGCCGGAAGATCCATCATTTCGGTGGTCACAGCTTTGTCATCCAGCCACCAAGGCTTTTCGATAAAGACCATTTCCGACGGTGGATACGTAGCCTCGACAATCTTGAAAGTTGGGTCCAGCGTGAACTGGAGGACTTTGAATGTGTGGAAATAGTTGAGGTTGATTTGAGAACATGCAGGGAATATCGATCAGCCTTTAAAGAACGTTTCGGATTGTAGAGGTCGAGATTAGCATGAAGCGAAAAATTTACCTTAAAATGCACACCCTTAGTGATGCTCAAAGGATATGGCGGGAAGCTTTTGGAAGTATCAGGACCGATGTTGAAGAAATTCAAACGACGGAAGCTCTCGGACGGGTTACAGCGGAGCCGGTTTTTGCACAGCGTTCTGTTCCTCACTACCACGGTGCGGCCATGGATGGCATTGCGGTGGATGCGGCGAAAACCTTTGGAGCCAATGAAACGTCGCCGATAAGGCTCAGGATAGGGCAGGATGCTTTTCCGGTTGACACTGGCGATCCACTCCCCAACGGGACTAATGCCGTGATCATGATAGAAAATGTCTTTCCAGTTGAAGGTGAAGAAAATCTGGTCGAGATAAGACAACCTGCCTATCCATGGCAACATGTTCGAAAGGTGGGGGAAGACATCGTTGCCGGGGAGCTGATTTTGCCTGTAAATCACATGTTGAGACCTGCGGATCTTGGAGCACTCCTTGCCGCATCGGTTACGTCTGTTAAGGTTTATCGCCGTCCTAGAGTATGGATCCAGCCAACAGGCGATGAACTGGTTTCGCCCTTGGATCTAAAGGCGCTGGACCCAGGACAAATCGTAGAATTCAACGGCACAATCATAGCTTCTCTTGTTAAAACCTGCTATGGGGAACCCATCCTCAGAGAAATTGTGCCGGACAAGCCCGAGTCTATCCGTGAAAGCATCCTTGAAGCCTGTCGAAGTGGAGCCGATGTGGTGCTCATAAATGCCGGATCTTCCGCAGGCTCCGAAGATTATACGGTTCACATAATAGAAGAACTCGGCACTGTTTTTGTTCACGGCGTGACCATGATGCCGGGGAAACCGGTGATTCTGGGGGAAGTCAAAGGAAAACCAGTGGTTGGTATTCCGGGTTATCCGGTTTCGGCAATTATTGCTTTTGAACAGTTTGTGAAACCACTTTTGTGGAGCCTTCAGGGGCTTTCGGCTCCAGAACCTCCGATTGTTTCAGCTATACTTGCCAGAAAGGTGGCTTCAAAACTGGGGCTTGAGGAATTTGTTAGAGTTGTGCTCGGTAGGGTGGGAGGAGAACTCGTTGCTGTACCTATTCAGCGTGGAGCCGGTCTAATAACGTCTCTCACCCGCGCCGATGGCATTGTCAGAATCCCTCACAACGAAGAAGGCTTTGATGCAGGAAGAAAGGTTGACGTTGAACTTCTTAAGCCGGAATACGCCATAGCTCACAATATCATCATGATCGGAAGCCATGACAATACGATTGACGTTATCGCCAGCGAACTCAAGGCCCGCGATAGCCGTCTTCACCTTTCATCCAGCAATGTAGGAAGCCTTTCCGGTTTGCTCGCCCTTCGCAAAGGACACGCTCACCTTGCAGGCTCCCATCTGCTGGACACTTCGGACGGAACCTACAATTTCTCCTTTATCGAAAAATACCTTCGAGGTGTTCCCGTACGGCTTGTGGAACTTGTAAAGCGTCAGCAAGGATTCATGCTTGCTCCAGGAAATCCGAAAAATATTAGATCCATTCACGATCTGAAACGTTCGGATGTTCGATTTATCAACCGTCAGGCAGGGGCTGGAACAAGAATTCTCTTTGATTACGAACTCCAGCAGGCAGGAATTTCTCCGGATCAGATTGCAGGATATGATCAGGAAGAATACACTCACATGGCTGTAGCGGTGGCGATACTCAGCGGGCGAGCAGATGTTGGGATGGGAATTTATGCGGCAGCGAAGGCTCTCGGACTTGAGTTTATACCAATTGCTCAGGAACGCTACGATCTGGTGATAAGGGAAGATGCCTTTACGGATGAAAAAATTCGCCTGCTTATGGATGTGATTAAAAGTGATCGTTTCAGAAGCATAGTCAGGGATCTTGGTGGATACGATCCCTCTAATTCTGGTTCCGTAATAGGAATTTGGGACGGGGAGCGATGGGTAGAAAGAACATAAGCATAAAGAAAGCACTGTTTCCGCCCTTTTCTACAACTCAGATGGTAATGCGGCGGGCAAAGGATGTAAGGATCGCTGATCCTGATGTTATTTTGAAGCGAGCAGAGGAATTGGCTGATAGATGGAAGTTGTTTCGACGAAGATTTGATGGAGTGCGAGATAGCGAAGATCCGGCATTTATTCTTCATGATATAGGCTCATCAGAGGAAGAACGTGTGCAATGGCTCTTTTTAATAGACACGTTGAATTATTCTTTCTGGCCAAATCCAGGAGAACCTGCATGGACGGTGGAATATGGTGGTAGGAAATGGTCGGGATATTGGGGATTGGCGGCAAGCTTAAAACGGGCTTACGAAGAGGGATTTCCTTTAACGGATGCGTCCTTCATTTCGAAAATTTCGGAGGATGATCTTCGCTATATTTTCCGTGGTGAGGGCATAATCCCTCTCTTTCAATCGAGAGTTGCTCATTTGAGGGAAATCGGTCGAGTTCTCCTGGAGCAATGGGATGGCGATGTGGTTACTATGATTTACTCTGCAGGCCAAAGTGCTGAAAGGCTTGTCAACCTTATAGTGACCTATTTCCCTTCCTTTAGGGACGAAGTAATCTACGGAGATGAAAAAATCAGGGTGTTTTTCTGGAAGCGGGCTCAGCTTTACGTTGCCGATATTTACACGATGTTTTCTGGACAAGGGTTGGGGGAATTTCACGACATAGATGTGTTAACAGCTTTTGCCGATTATAAACTTCCTCAAGTGCTCAGAGCGCTGGGTATTCTGGAGTATTCCAAAGAACTTGCAAATCAAGTTGATAACCGTATTCCTCTTCAGCCTGGAGACCAAAAAGAGATTGAAATCCGAGCTGCTACCGTTCAGGCTGTCGAGCTTTTAAGTGAAGCAGTGGAAACAATAACGGGAGATTCCGTTTTTGCTGTGCAGATGGATCAATTTATATGGTATTTGGGACAGGATGATGCCTTTAGGAAGAATCCCTATCATCTATGTAGAACGGTTTTTTATTGATTCGGCCGGGCAGGGAGAAATCTAAACTGGCGGAAGACGATCGGGATATGAGCAGCGAAGAAGCAAGTTCCAAGTCAAGAGTCAAGAACAGAAGAGTGCACCTTGCCAACGAGCGAACCTTTCTTGCGTGGGTGCGGACCAGCATTTCTATAATGGCTTTTGGTTTTGTAATGGAAAGATTTTCGCTGTTTCTTGCCCAGTTTAATTGCTTTCTGAAGGGTGGGGAGCCGACAGCGTCTTCACAGTCACAACATGTACATATTTCTTCAATATTAGGCATAGTTCTTATTGGTTTTGGAGCGCTTATGGGACTTTTTGCTTTTGTTCGCTACAAAAAGGTTGAGAAACAGATAGAAGAAGACACCTATCACCCTTCTCTTGTGCTCGATTTATTGCTTGCTCTGTGTATTGTCGTTATAGGGCTTTTCTTCGTTATTTATTTTGTCCATTCTGTAGGGTTTTAAGGATTTTCGGAAGCCAGCATTTTTAGGGGCGACGCTTACCACAAATTGCACCAAAATTATTGGTAACTCGAAAAGTAGAAAACGGTATTACTGGGGTGTTCGAAAACATTAGACGGCGAAGTGACAGGCAGGAGGCCTGTCATCCCGAGTGAAACGAGGGATTTTCTGGAAGGGATGCCTCGCTGACGCTCGGCATGACCGTGCTGGCGATTTTTCGAACATCCTCACGGTATTACTTGATCATGCTGTAATTTTTGTGATAACTTCCCAACTTTGAATAGTTTGGCATAACAACATCAATCCGGCTCCATTTCATGAGCTGGAGATTAAGCCCTCCTGTGGTTATTAGATTCCTTGCCTGGAAGGGGACGATAGGAATGTTTAAAAAGCTTCTTGTTGCCAATAGAGGAGAGATTGCCATCCGTATTATGCGGGCGGCTGAAGAGCTCGGCATAAAGACTGTGGCTATTTACGAAGAGACAGATCGTTTTGCCATGCATATCATGCGAGCCGATGAGGCGGTATGCATCGGTCCAGGTCCCAGAAAGGATTATCTCGACATTGATAAGATCATTCAGGTTGCTAAGAAAGTAGGTGCAGAGGCTATCCATCCAGGTTACGGTTTCCTTTCCGAAAATCCAGAATTTCCCAAACGATGCCGCGAAGCGGGGCTTATCTTTGTGGGACCTCCGTCTGATGTGATATGGAACATGAGCAGTAAAGTTATCGCCAGAAAAATCATGGAATCGGTCGGCATTCCTTTAATTCCAGGAAGTGGAGTTTTGCCAGAAGGTGAGGAAGGTGAACAGAAAGCCCTTGAATTTGCTAGACAGCACGGCTTTCCCATCATGGTAAAGGCTGTTTCCGGAGGCGGAGGGCGAGGCATTAGAGCCGTCTATTCTGAAGATGAACTGATTAAGGCTCTCAATATTGCAAGATCTGAAGCAAAGCTTGCTTTTGGAAACCCTGAAATCTATCTTGAAAAAGGGCTCAGGAAACCACGACATGTTGAGGTTCAGATCCTTGCCGATTCTTACGGCTCCATAATTCACCTGGGGACTCGCAATTGCTCTATCCAGCGAAGACATCAGAAACTTATCGAGATTGCCCCAGCTATGCTTCCTCCACTTGTGGAAGAACGAGTTTGTGAAGCAGCAGTTAGAGCTGCCAAAGCGGCTAACTATGTTAACGCCGGTACAGTTGAGTTTCTGGTAGATGAAGAAAACCAGTATTACTTTCTCGAAGTTAACACCCGTATTCAGGTGGAACATACGGTTACCGAAATGGTTACCGGTTTCGATATAGTTCGGGAACAACTTCGGATTGCCGCCGGAGAACGGCTTTCTATCAGGCAGGAAGATGTGGTAATTCGGGGTTGTGCTATTGAACTGAGAATTAATGCCGAAGACCCTCAGGCAGGCTTTATTCCTCAACCGGGTGTTATTGAAGTTTACCAATCCCCTGGCGGTCATGGTATCCGCCTCGATGGAGCTGCCTATCAGGGATATGAAATCCCTCGGTTTTACGATTCTCTGATTGTAAAACTCACGGTTTACGGTTTTACCTGGGAAGAAGCCGTTGATCGCCTTAGAAGGGCTCTCGATGGCTTTAACATTGTTGGCGTGAAGACAACCATTCCCTTTTATCGAGCGATCGTTGATGAACCTGATTTTAGAGCCAGAAGATTTGATACTTCCTACATAGATTCGCATCCAGAACTTCTTAACTACAAAGTGGAAGAGGATCCAATAGACAAGCTTGCAAGGCTTATTGCTGAAATTAACGCCAGGGGTTACAATCCCTATGCGGAATCTCCTTAATGATTGAGAAGCCCGCCACAGGTTGGGCAAAAGTGCTGTCATAGAGGTGTATAGCATGAATGGCATTCTACTGAGAGAATTACCGGTTCAGGATATTGTGTCTTTTGTAAGAGACTACGACGGGTATTTGATTACCAACAACGAACGTGATGTTTCCCAGTCTGATTTCAAAGGACGTATTATGCCCTGGACGACTCTTAAAGTAGCCAGTCTCAGGGATGAAGTGGGATACTTTGCCTTTGAAATCTCTGGAGGTGCTTCGGTCCATGTGGATCTTATGAGAAAGCAGATAAACCCCTTTGAAAAACTCAGGCTCGTAAGAAACGCCATGCCTCGAACGCTTATCCAGGCGGTATGTCGTGGTCATAACCTCTTTGGTTATCGTCCCTATCCAGAAAAGGTTATCCGATTTGCTGTTTCTCTTTTTGCGCAATATGTGGACGTGTGGCGATGCTACGACTTTTTGAACCATGTGGATAATCTCACCGTGGTGGGAGAAGAAGTTATTAAAGCAGGAAAGCTTTTTGTGCCTTCCTTGTGTTTTGGAACCGGGCCTGAACATACAAACGAATTTTACCTTTCCAAGATTCAAGAGATAGTTTCACGCTTTGGGACGGAGCGTATCATTCTGGGCATTAAGAATCATTCGGCTTTGGGCACTCCCGAACGCATCATGGATCTGGTGCGAGCCATCAGGAGCGATTTTCCGGATCTTGTGCTCGCTTACCACGGTCATAACACCGATGGAAATGACCTGGCTCGAATGATGGCAGCGGTGCGGGCTGGAGTCAAGATTGTGGAAGCTTCCGATCATGGGTTTGGAGCATGGTATAGTCAGGCTCCGGCTCTATCCTTTGTGCAACTTATGGAGGATTACGGATATCATCCGAAGCATCTCAATCTCGATGCTATGATTCAAACTTCGGATATTTTGCGTCAGGAACGGCGCTACTATGAGCGGTTTGAAAGCCCCTTCAAAGGAGTTGATCCACTTGTCAGACGGCATAAACTGACGGGTGGAGCCGTCAGTATGGCTTATGAGCAGGCGGAACAGATGGGTTTGTTGCCACGAATCCACGAGGTTTTTCAAGAACTGGCGCAGGTCATAAGGGAACTCGGAAATATCTGGCCTGTTACGCCGGGAAGCCAGATCCTGTGGTCAACCGCTCTTAGTAATGTGCTGTATGGGCGTTATGAACAGCCTTCCGATGACCTAAAACGTTTGCTTCTTGGCCATTACGGACCATTTCCATTTTACGATCCTCCAGAATGGATTTACGAAAAGGTTCTGGAGAAGGGCAGGACGGATGGTAAAAAGTGGCACAGGATTTTGGCCGAAGAGGGTGCGGGGGCTCGAGGCGTGCAATCAATTAAACGCCCTGAAGAGGACTTTGATGCGAGACGTCAGGAGCTGGAACGAGAACTGGGGCGAAGTGTTAATGATGAAGAACTGTGTTTGTATCTTATGTTCCCGAGAGATGCTCTGAATTACTTCCGTTTCGAAAAACAGTTTGGTAAGACATGGTTGCTCCCACCGAATGTGTGGTATCATCGGGGACGATTTCCTGACGGCACTAGAATCACCTTTGCGGATGACAAGGGCAAGAGCCATTATATTGATATCGTCTCCACTCAGGAGGTGGGCGGAGTTTGTAAGACCTCCTGCATTGTGGACTATCATTTTAAGACGTTTTCGGTGCCTATGAAGTAGGGGGCTCACGCTCCACATGTAGGGGCGTATCGCACACTCCCCTACAGGCGGGAGATGCGATACCTGCCCGGGTTTGGGGCAGACACGAGGTTCTGCCTTTACTAGAGTTGAGCAAGGAAATAGCGATGGAAACTGTTCTTAAATACGGCCTTTATGAATGGATTGATATATTTTTGAGGCATCTTCAGCTTGAACGAGGTTACAGCAATAATACTGTGGTCTCTTACGGTACAGACCTGAAAATTTTTTCGGAGTTTCTTGAAAGTTGCAATATACCCTCATGGGATAAGGTTTCCCGGAAGCATGTTGAAGCTTTTCTGCAAAAAATGTCATCGGGACTTTCTAAAAGCACTCAATCCCGGCGACTTTCTGTATTGAGGAGTTTCTTCAAGTTTTTGAAGCGAGAAGGTGTTATAACTCGTAACCCTGCTAAGGGTGTGAGATTTCCTAAACCTGATAGAGCTCTTCCCAAGGTGCTGTCTATAGAAGAATTGAAAAGGCTGTTTGGGGTGTGTGGTGAGATTTTGTCTGGCTTGTCATTCCGAGGCGTCCCGAGCGAAGCGAGAGAACCCCGAGGAATCCCCAATGAGATCCCTCGCTTCGCTCGGGATGACAATATTCTGGCTTTGCGAGACGTGGCTATACTTGAATGCCTTTATGGAACAGGTATTAGAGCGAGCGAACTCACGGGGCTTAGGCTGGAGAATTTACGTCTTGACGCCGGTTACATCACTGTGCGGGGTAAGGGATCAAAGGAAAGAATTGTGCCGATTGGAGAATATGCCATAGATGCCTTAAAGAAATATCTCGACCAAGTAAGACCTAAACTTCTGTTGAAAGCCGGCAGAAAACAGGCCGCCGATTCTTATGTGTTTCTCAACAATCGTGGAGAACCTTTGAGTCGCCAGGGGCTGTGGAAAATCATAAAGGGACTTGTGAGAAAAGCCGGTATCAAGAAACGCATCACGCCTCATACTCTTCGCCACACCTTTGCTACTCATATGCTCGAACATGGAGCTGATCTCAAGAGTCTTCAAATGCTTTTGGGTCATGCAAGCATTTCTTCAACGCAAATTTATACTCACCTCGTTCTTGCTCACCTGAAAGAGATTCATGAAACCTACCATCCTCGCCCCTGATCTTACGGTCATTACCACCCATGTTAATGCGGACTTTGACGGGATGGCTTCAATGATAGCCGTATCCAAGCTTTATCCCGAAGCTGTCCTTGTTTTTTCCGGTTCTCAGGAAAAGCTTATTAGGGATTTCTTTGTGCAGGCCACCTCGTATATTTACGACTTTAAAAAACTCAAAGACATAGATTTTTCCAGAATCAAACGTATCGTGCTGGTAGATACACGTCAGATGTCAAGAATTGGTAAATTTTCAGAACTTCTGGAGCGAGACGACATTGAGGTTCACATTTATGATCACCATCCCGATTCGGATGATGACATTGTTGTTTTCGACGGTGAAAAATATGTGCCCCGAGAAGGGTTACATTTCCGAGTGGGGACTGTTCTCATAAAACCATTGGGCTCTACAACAGCAATAATTGTTGAACTTCTCCGAAACGCCGGAATAGCAATCAGCTCGGAAGAAGCCACAATAATGGCGCTTGGTCTCTATGAAGATACCGGCTCTTTTACCTTTCCTTCCACTAGGCCAGAAGATCTGGAAGCTGCGGCTTATCTTTTGCGTGCTGGTGCTGACCTTAACATGGTTTCCGACATGATTTCCAAAGATCTATCATCGGAACAGATTTCGCTCCTTTACGAACTCATTCAATCGGCTCGTGTTTATACAATTCACGGGATTGATATCTGCGTCGCTTCTGTTTCTCTGGATCACTACGTGAATGATTTTGCCGTTGTGGTGCATAAGTTTCGAGACATAGAAAATCTTAAAGTGGTATTCGTTTTAGCTCGCATGGAAGACAAGGTTTATATGGTAGCTAGAAGCCGTATTCCGGAAGTAAATGTCGGTGAAATAGCGGCATATTTTGGTGGCGGTGGTCATGCCAGTGCAGCCTCGGCTACAATACGGGATAAAACTCTCATTGAAGTAGAAAACCGTTTGTGGGAAGTTCTTAGAAGTCACATTAAGCCGGCGCCTCAGGCAAAGGATCTCATGACAAGTCCTCCCATCTGCGTTGATGCTCGTGCTTCTGTTCGAGAAGCCGAAGAATTAATGCTTCATTACAACATCAATGCCGTGCCTGTGCTTCAAGACGGCGTTCTTGTTGGGATTCTTTCTCGGCAGACAGCAGAAAAAGCGGTTTATCACGGTTTTGGTGATGCTCCGGTTCATACTTATATGCATCGTGATATTGCGGTTGTATCGCCTGAACAGAGCATACTTGATATCCAGAAACCGCTGGTGGAACAACATCAGAGGATTCTTCCGGTGGTTGAAGATGGACGTGTGGTGGGAGTGATCACCAGGAGGGATTTGCTTAAATACCTGGTGGAAGAACGATCGGTTGAACCGACAACCTTAAATGGTGTTCCCGTAAAGGAAAAGCGAAGACAGAAAAACATTCTTTCTATGCTGAGGGAGCGGTTGCCGGCATACATCGTTGATCTTTTGAAGCAACTGGGAGAAGTTGGGAAAGAGCTTGGCTACGGAGTTTATGCCGTAGGTGGGTTTGTCAGGGATATCCTACTTCGACAGCATAATCTGGATATTGATATTGTGGTGGAAGGCGACGGAATAGCTTTTGCTCAGGCTTTTGCCTCTCGTCACGGTCTAAGAATGAGGGCTCACAGGAAGTTTAACACGGCTGTCCTCATATTCCCAGATGGCCTCAAAGTGGATGTAGCCTCGGCTCGTATGGAATACTACCGCTACCCTGCAGCACTTCCCGTGGTTGAGTTCAGCTCTCTTAAGATGGATCTTTATCGCCGAGATTTTACCATTAACACTCTTGCCATTGATCTCCACCCAGAGCGATTCGGACAGCTTATAGACTATTTCGGTGGGCAGAGAGATATTAAGGAGGGAGTTATTCGAGTGCTTCACAGTCTGAGCTTTGTGGAGGATCCTACACGGATTTTGAGAGCCATACGGTTTGAACAGCGTTTTGGCTTTCAGATAAATCGTCAGACCGAGCGTCTTATGAGAAACGCCGTTCAGCTTGGGCTTCTGGAGCGTCTCGGCGGATATAGGCTCTTCCATGAACTTCAACATATCCTTATGGAAGAAAACCCCGTGGGAGCTCTGAGAAGAATGGCAGAATTTCGGATTTTTTCGGTCTTCTCCCCAAACCTCACCTGGGATGTGAGAAAAGAACAGATTTTCAAAAGCCTCAAAGATGTGATTTCGTGGTATGAATTAAGCTTCTTCAACGAAGATCTGGAAAGATGGTGGGTGTATTTCCTAGGACTTTTCTATGGGCTAAGAAGAGAAGAAATCGAAGAAGTAGGGAAAAAACTCGCTTTGACCCCCAAGAGATATGAAAGGTTTGTGGGAGCCTATGGGCGAATAAACGAAGCAATAAGAGGACTCAGGATTTTCCGTGATCCCACTCCCAGTGTTGTCTATAGGCATTTTCAGGGATGCGAAACGGAAGAACTCCTTCTTATTATGGCAATTGCCGACGATGAAGCGCTCAAGAGGATGGTCAACCAGTATCTGACTCAGTATCGTTATGAAAAAGTCATTTTGAGAGGGCACGATCTTAAAGAACTGGGCATCCAGCCTGGGCCATTTTACAAAAAGATTCTGCTTGAACTGCTTTATGCAAGGCTTGACGGGCTGGTTAAAACCAGAGATGATGAAATTTCATACATTCGACGTCATTATCCGCAACTTTTCGCCGTGGATGCTGCCTGCCGCTCCCTGGAGCCGTCCATGGAATCTTGCGGAAAGATACCATCAGAAGTGACACCTTCAGGTTGTCATTGCGAGACACGAAGTGCCGAGGAATCTACCAAAGAGACCCCTCACTTCGTTCGTGGTGACAAGGCAGATACCATCAGAGAGGATAACCGATGAATCTTAATTTACATCTTAACTTTGGACAAATGGCTGTGATGATACTGCCCCTTATGGTCGGGGTTATCTTGCATGAGGTAGCTCACGGATGGGTAGCCGAAAAGCTAGGCGATCCAACGGCAAGACTTATGGGAAGAATTAGCTTAAATCCCCTTGTGCATGTTGATATCTTTGGCACAATTATTCTGCCGCTTTTACTCTTTTTGGTAAACTCTCCTTTTCTCTTCGGTTGGGCAAAGCCTGTTCCCGTCAGGATGGAACTTCTTAGAGGCGGAAGAGTGGGTATGGCGAAGGTAGCCATAGCAGGTCCGCTTACTAACCTTATGCTTGCTGCTTTAGCCAGTTGCCTCTACCACGGATTGATGTGGACGCTTCGGCAGGGCATTCTTCCTCCCTATCCGTCCGTAATCTGGTTCGTCAAACCTCTTGTTATGATGGCGGGAGCCGCAGTAACAATTAACCTGGCTCTTATGCTGATCAACCTTGTGCCCGTTCCCCCGCTTGATGGTGGAAGAGTCCTCATGGGCATTCTGCCGGAAACTCTGGCTCTGTGGATGGCAAAGGTAGAACGTTATGGGATGTTCATCATTCTTATTTTGATTGTTACCGATGTTTGGTCTATTGTGCTTGATCCGATACTTCGCCGTATGGTGAGGTTTTTTCTCTGGTAGGGGATGTTTCCCAATATTTACCGTAAAGGGAGGCTGCAGAAAGTATGGCGGAACAGCAAAGGATTCTAAGTGGGATGCGACCTACAGGTCGGCTTCATCTGGGAAATTTGCATGGGGCGCTGGATAATTGGCTTAACCTCCAGAGGGATTATAAATGCTTTTTCTTCATCGCCGATTGGCACGCTCTTACTACTGACTACGCTAAGCCCGAGTCCATAAAGGAATACACGTGGGATATGCTGCTTGATTGGCTAAGTGTTGGTCTTGATCCTCAGAAAAGCACTATTTTCATACAGTCTGAGGTGAAAGAGCACGCAGAACTTTTTGTAATTCTGGGAATGCTTACGCCTGTTGCCTGGCTTGAACGGAATCCCACCTACAAGGAGCAACAACAGGAGCTTTCTCATAAGGATCTTTCAACCTACGGCTTTCTGGGATACCCCGTGCTCCAGGCGGCTGATATACTGATTTACCGTGCTCATGGAGTGCCGGTTGGTCGAGATCAACTTCCTCATATTGAACTTACTCGAGAAATCGCCAGGCGGTTCAACTATCTTTACGGTAAGGACGTATTTCCTGAGCCTCAGGCGCTTCTTACCGAATTTCCAGTTCTTCCCGGAACCGATGGCCGCAAGATGAGCAAAAGCTACGGTAATTGTGTCTATATAACCGAACCGACTGAGTCTGTTCATAAAAAAATCCTCACGATGGTAACAGACACCCAGCGAAAGCGTAGAACTGATCCAGGAAATCCGGAAGTGTGTCCCGTTTTTGCTCTTCACAGAATTTATTCCACGGAAGAGGATCGAGCCGAGGTCGTTCATGGTTGCACAACGGCAGCAATTGGGTGCGTTGACTGTAAAAAGAAGCTTTTAGTCCGTATGGATGCTAAGCTTGATCCTATTAGAGAAAAACGCCGTGAACTGGAAGCATCTCGCCATAGGGTGTATGATATTGTAATGGATGGAATTGAAAGGGCTCGTGCAGAAGTAAGGGAAACTATGGATCTTGTAAGGGAAGCCGTGAATTTGAACTATGGTTTGGGAAAGTGATGATTGTCATCCAGAGCGAAGAAACTGTGTCGCAATTCGATGTGCGTTTATGTAGTGGAGGCATCCCCACGAGAAGGGCATGGAGACCCCTCGCTGACGCTCGGGGTGACAGCTTTTTCTGTCATTCCGAGGCACGACGTGCTGAGGAATCTCGGGCAGGCACAGGGGCCTGCCCCTACAGGGGGTGCCGTATAGGAAAGACACGTTGAAACGGGACGTCGCCCCTACAATGAATGATCCTGTGAATGTGATTACGACACAGTCTGGAAGCGAGGGTTCTCCTTGGGGATTCCTCGGAGTTTCATCGCTTCGCTCGGGACGCTTCGGAATGACAAGGAGGTGCCTCGGAATGACACCAGTAGGTGTAGCTGATGGCGACCTTGTGCGGCTCCAGAAGGTTATTGCTGCATCAGGACTTGCATCCAGACGAAAGGCTGAACAGCTTATTTTGGAAGGTAGAGTCCAGGTTAATGGTGAAGTGGTTAGAGAACTTGGCGTAAAGGTGAATCCTCTTTGTGATAAGATATTTGTCGATGGACACCCTCTGCCGGAACCTGCTCCAAAGGTTTATCTTATGCTTAATAAGCCTCGTTTCTGCGTAACAACAAGGCGAGATCCTCAGGGACGCCCAACAGTTATGGATTTTGTTGGGGAGTTTCGAGATAGGGTCTTTCCTGTAGGACGACTGGATTTTGATGCTGAAGGGCTTCTACTCCTAACGAACGATGGTGTCCTTACCAATAGGCTTATTCATCCACGTTTCGGCGTAAAAAAGGAGTATCTGGTTCTTGTTAAAGGACATCCGGGCAAATGGGTTTTGAATAAATGGCGTGAAGGAGTTTATCTCGAAGAGGGCAAGACGGCTCCTGCTGAAGTTGAGGTGGTTAAAAGAGAAAGAACTCGCACGTGGCTTCGAGTGGTTCTACATCAGGGGTGGTATCGGCAGATCAAGCGAATGGGACAGGTAACCGGATGTCCGGTTTTCCGTATTAAACGTATAGGCTATGGTTCCTTAAAGCTGGGCGATTTGGCTCCTGGGGAATTTAGGCATTTAACACCGGAAGAAGTACGACTTCTTTATGAAGATGCTGGTCTGTAGGGAGGATTTGGGATTAGGGACCTGAGATTAGGCATCTAACACCAGAGCCGACCGAGCTTAAGTCCTGGGAGTGCTGGCGTCCTTGCTGGCCTTTGAAAAACTGTGATGGAGTATGGTTGATCTATACAGGGACTTAGAACCGTTTGATGAAGAAGAGATCGGGTTTTCTCACGAACCACCCAAAAAACGCCCAAACAGGCTTGGGTTGTGGCTGGTGATTGTTTTTTTGATTTTTGTCCTGCCGATATCGGTAGCTATGATATTTTCCCAGAGTCTCATGCCTGACTGGCTCTATCGGTCTCTTCCTGGCGTGCCTCATCGGCTTGAATCAGTAACATTCAAGGTGGGTGATCGCCTTTTGGTGTGCAAACCGGGAGAGGCCTGTTCTGTTCGCCCTGTGGATAAACTCTTGTTAAAGGCTGTTAATACCGACGGATTGATTAACGTTGGGCTAGAAATCCATTCGCCTGATTTCGATCCAAAGAGTATAACGGTCGAGCCTCGTTCCTTTTCCGAGCTTTTCCCGCAACTGGATTTTGATACACCAAGAGAATTTACCGTGGAAGCTTTTTGGCTTCGCTGGCCTATCGGGAAGGTTTCTATCAGAGTAAGATGGACGGTGCAGGACTGGCTGGAAAGTGCTAGAGTCGCAGAATCGCTGGAAAAGAAAGAATACTTCCTGTCCAAGGCTCTTGAAGATTCCCCGAATCATGTGCTTGTAAGAAACCAGTTGGCTAATGTTTTCGTGCAGCAAAAAAAATATTCTAAGGCGGCAGAACAATATGAGATACTCATTCAACAAGGCCAGAAATGCAAAGTTTTCATGGAACGACTTGCCAGAACCTATGCTCTAAGTGGAAACAAGCAGAAGGCAGTGGAATCTTATGTTGAACTTATAAGTCAGTTTCAAGATAAAGGCTATATCAGGGAATGGCTCGATTATATGAGAAAATCCATGGGGACACGGGAAATTGTTAAAGTAGCGGAGACCTATGGGCAGAAGCTTCCTGAAAATGCAAGATCAGCTCTTCTGGTATTCGTTTCAGATGTGTGTGCCAGTGCTAAAGACTGGGACTGTGTGGCTGAATATTCTGAGAAGGCTCTCAAGTCGCCGGCGAAGAGTCCCACTATTGCTTATAACGCTGCTGTGGCGCTTTTCCAAAAAAAGGATTACGGTAGAGCTTCCGAATATCTGAAAAAATATCTTGCCAATCATCCGGACGACGTAGATGCTCAAAAAATGCTGGCTCTATGTTACGAAAACCTCGGCCAGTGGGGTGCAGCCGAAGAAACCTATCAGAAAATAATAAACAGTGGTCATGGCTCGGAAGATATTATTGCCCGATGGATTAACGCAATTAATAAGTCTAACGACAAAGATAAGCTACTGATAGCCTATCAAAAACTTGCTCAGTTGAAGCCTCAGGATCCGACGGTGTGGTATAATCTGGGAGTTCTGCATAAAAAAGAAGGTAGGCAGGAAGAGGCTCGTAAAGCTTTTGAAAAAGTTGTTCAATTAAAGCCAAATGATGTGAACACATGGAAATATCTTCGAGAACTATACAGAGCTTCAAAAAACGCAGCCGGTGAGCGTGAAGTAGTTAAAAGGCTTATGACTCTCGAACCGAACGTTGAAAGTCACTACAATGATTTTTTTGCCTTGAGCAATAAAGACAAAGATTATGATGAAGTGGTTAAGGCTCTTAATGCCTGTGTAAACAATAATCCCAAGTCGGTGGCCTGCTACAATAATTTGCTTTACATGTATCTAAAACGCAAAAAAGAAAAGGAAGCCGTTCATGTGCTGGAAAAATTGATTGAACTTCAACCAGGAAAGCCGGAATTGCTTCTTCAGGCTGCAAAGCTGTTATATAATCAAAAAGAATATGCCAAAGCAGCCGATTTTTTGAAACGCTATTTGGATAAAAAACCCGAGGATGAAACCGCTCAGGATCTGTACTTGGAGATAAGGAAAAAAGCGGTACAGGGACAGGATAGTTCTTCCAAACAGACTTCTAAGCAGACCACCCCTGCTAAACACAAAGATCAGCCTCAGAAAAGATAACATCAGCTCTTTTCGTTAGAGTAGAATCATGGTGAGATTTGATATAAAAGAGGTAAGGTAAGGCATGAAAAAGCTTCCGATAGGGATTCAGAGTTTTGAAGAGATAAGAAAGGAAAATTATTACTACGTGGATAAAACTCACTTCGTAGAAAAACTTGCCAGTGAAGGTAAATACTATTTTCTGTCTCGCCCCCGTCGTTTTGGCAAATCGCTTTTTCTGGATACTTTAAGGCAAGCTTTTCTTGGAAGGAAAGAGCTTTTTGAAGGGCTTTATCTTGAGACTAACTGGGATTGGAGTAAGAAATATCCGGTGATTTACATAGATTTTGCCGAAGGAGTAATTGGTTCCGTAGAGGTTCTTTACAAAACGATTGAGTCTATACTCAGAAGACATGGAAGACTTTACGGCATAAGCTACGAAGAAGAGCTTCTCAACCTCAGATTCAAAGAACTGGTAGAAAAAGTTTCTGAAAAATATGACCAGAAGGTTGTTGTTTTAATCGACGAATACGATAAGCCAATTCTGGACAGGATAGAAGACAAGAACCTAGCGATTGAGATCAGGGAGGTTCTGAAAAATTTTTACGGCGTATTAAAGCCATTGGATGCTTACCTGAAGTTTGTCTTTATCACGGGAGTCTCCAAGTTCAGCAAGGTTTCTTTGTTTAGTGGATTGAATCAGCTTCAGGATATAACCCTGAACCCCGCTTATGCAACTATATGTGGCTATACACAGGAAGAATTCGAGAAAGTGTTTTCGGAAAGACTTTCTGGAGTTGATCTGGAGCAGGTTCGATGCTGGTATGATGGCTACTCCTGGCTTGGGGAAAGAGTCTATAATCCTTTCGATATTCTGCTTTATCTCGCTGAAGGAGAATTCCGCCCCTACTGGTTTGAGACTGGAACACCGACGTTTTTGATAAAACTCATGGACGAAAGGCGATACTATCTTCCCAGGTTAGCCAAACTAAAGGTTGGAGAAGAACTCATAGGAAGTTTTGACGTAGATCGTATAAATCCCGAAAACCTCCTTTTTCAAACCGGTTATTTGACTATAGTCAACAAGGAAGCAGAACTTGGAACGATTGTGTATACTCTAAGGTTTCCGAATAAAGAAGTAGAAATAAGCTTTAACAACTGTCTGCTGGATTATCTGGTTCAGGACTATTACAGGAAAGAAGAAAACAAAAGTGCCCTTCGGGATGCTATCAGGAAAAACGATCTTGAGGGAGTAAAGAAAATCTTCATAAGCTTTTTTTCGAGCATACCGCACGACTGGTATCGTCGAAATGAGATTTACAATTACGAAGGCTATTATGCTAGCGTGGTTTATGCCTATTTTTCTGCCAGTGGGTTTAATGTTGTGGTGGAAGATGCAACAAGTGTTGGGAAGATAGACATGACGGTTTTTTATGAAGACAGAGTTTACATAATGGAATTCAAGGTGGTTGAACTGGAAGGAGAAGGCAAAGCAATAGCTCAGCTTAAGGAAAAAAGATACTGGGAGAAATACGCCGATAGGGCTGGGAGAATTTATCTCGTCGGAGTTGAGTTCAGCCGAGAGGCTAGGAACATCGCAGGTTTTGATGTTGAAGAGGTGAGATAAGGCATGAAAAAGCTTCCGATAGGGATTCAGAGTTTTGAAGAGATAAGAAAGGAAAATTATTACTACGTGGATAAAACTCACTTCGTAGAAAAACTTGCCAGTGAAGGTAAATACTATTTTCTGTCTCGCCCCCGTCGTTTTGGCAAATCGCTTTTTCTGGATACTTTAAGGCAAGCTTTTCTTGGAAGGAAAGAGCTTTTTGAAGGGCTTTATCTTGAGACTAACTGGGATTGGAGCAAGAAATATCCGGTGATTTACATAGATTTTGCCGAAGGAGTAGTAGATAGCGTTGAAACACTTCAGGAAATCATAAATTCTACTCTGAATTATCATTCTGAAGCCTACGGAATTGAGCTTAAAGAAAGACTTGTAAATTTAAAGCTCAAGGAGTTAGTAAGAAAAATCTCGGACAAATATGCCACCAAGGTTGTTGTTCTTATAGACGAATATGACAAACCGATTCTCGATAGAATTGAAAATAAAGATCTGGCAATTGGGCTAAGAGAGGTTCTGAAAAACCTCTATGGCGTATTAAAACCATTGGATGTTTACCTGAAGTTTGTCTTTATCACGGGAGTCTCCAAGTTCAGCAAGGTTTCTTTGTTTAGTGGATTGAACCAGCTTCAGGATATAACTCTGAACCCCGCTTATGCAACTATATGTGGCTATACACAGGAAGAATTCGAGAAAGTGTTTTCGGAAAGACTTTCTGGAGTTGATCTGGAAAAGATACGATGCTGGTATGATGGCTACTCCTGGCTTGGGGAAAGAGTCTATAATCCTTTCGATATTCTGCTTTACCTCGCCGAAGGAGAATTCCGCCCCTACTGGTTTGAGACTGGAACACCGACGTTTTTGATAAAGCTTTTGTTTGATGATAAGTTTTATCTACCCGAACTTGAGAACCTTGAGGTTGGTTCGGAGCTAATAGAAAGCTTTGATGTTGAGGATATCTATCCCGAAAACCTTCTATTTCAGACTGGATATTTGACCATAGCGGACAAGAAAGTTGAAGAAGGAAATATAATATACCACTTGAGATTTCCTAACAAAGAAGTCAGGAAGAGTCTTAACGATTATTTGCTGTCATACTACGTAAAGGATCGAAGGCAGAAGGAAAAGAATAAGAATCTCCTGCGAGAGGCACTAAAAACCGACGACTTTGATAAAGTAAAGAGAATTTTCCAGAGCTTTTTTTCAAGCATACCGCACGACTGGTATCGTCGAAATGAGATTTACAATTACGAAGGTTACTATGCCAGTGTGGTGTATGCCTATTTTTCTGCCAGCGGGTTTAATATTGTGGTGGAAGATGCAACAAGTGTTGGGAAGATAGACATGACGGTTTTTTATGAAGACAGAGTTTACATAATGGAATTCAAGGTGGTTGAACTGGAAGGAGAAGGCAAGGCAATAGCTCAGCTTAAGGAAAAAAGATACTGGGAGAAATATGCCGATAGGGCTGGGAGAATTTATCTCATCGGGGTTGAGTTCAGCCGAGAGGCTAGGAACATTGTGGAGTTTAACGTGGAGTTGCTCTAAACACAGGATAGTTTCAGGTCTTTTCACGATTTTTTCACGTGACATGTTCGTCAGAAAAGGGCATACATAGTTTAAATGATACTGATTGAAATGTTTGGCTTATAAGGAGGTTTGCAAGCATGGGTCGTTATAGGATTATGATTGTAAGTACATTGTTAATTTTAGGCATATTTATGCTTCCTTTGATATCGTTGAGCGACAAAGGTCATCAATACATTAATGGCAGATTAGAATATATAAAAGGTAATGTTATAGGATTGAAGGTTATTGATGAGAAGAAAGAATTTCCTATTGCACCTAAGGTTCGGTATTTAAAACATGTAGAAGAGAATAAGGCTATTTATGAAAAACCAGCTTCCCAGAATGATATTAAGGAAGGAATGTCGGTAACAATAAAAGTTGTGGAAGGGATGGTTGAGGAGATAATACTAGAGGAATATAGAAGATGAAAACCATTAGCTTTTGCTTTAATTTTGCTTGCTTAGCCAGATATTTATCTCGATTTTTGAGGGAATGAGGTTAATTATATGATCAACTTTGTTTTTTGCAACCTGATTCTGGGATAGAAAAAGGAGAAAGCAATGTGGAGGAAAAGACTCCTGTATGTTATAGTTATTGCACTTATATTAACACTTTCTAATCAAAAAGTCGAAAGCGCTACATGTTCGGATTGTGGCTTTTTTGATTCTCAGGCTGCATGTGGGGTTGCATGTGGAGGTGATCCGTCGCGATGCCAACAAGCTAGCTGTAGTGGCATTTCAAATTGCTGGAAATGTGTGACCAAAATGGACAAGTATTGTTATGTTCCGCCTTTTGTTAGCATTGGCGCTTCTGCCCCAGGCCTTGTAATGTTCGTCATGGGAAGAGATCACAAATTGTACTACGAAGCTTATAACGATGCTTCCGACCTGGACGATGATGGTAAACTTGACGTTGGGTATAAACATTCGATAACGTATTATGGATATTTCGACCCATATAAATGTTACAAATACGATGGACAGGGTAACAACGCAAAATTTGTTCCTGTTAGAAAGACTAACGATAAATACTGTGGGGGTGCTGGCGAATGGAGTGGCAATTTCCTGAATTGGCTTACCATGTCCAGGATGGATGTTTTAAGAAAGGTGTTGTATGGTGGGCATAGGGAAAGTGATAGTACAAGCGAGACCGTTCTCTCTGGTGCTTATATTCCACAGGATGCCCATAGCTGGGGAAAAGAGATCAGCGAAATAGATGGTGAAAGAAGTTATGTTCCAAACATTGATAAACTAGTGCCTTTTGGAAAGCCAGGAACTGGTAAGCGCCACCTTTTCTGTGTTGTTAGTAAATCGGATGGTGATGTTCCTGTTATAAGGGTTCTGACAAACAAAAGTAACAGAATATGGGAATGGGCATCGAAGGAAAGACCGGTATGTGATGACAGTCTTGGAAAACCTGATGAATACGTTGTTAAAGTAAAAGTATGTGATCCATCTGTTGGGCTTGAGCCGAACTGTAAATACTATCCTGGTGGTGGTGGAATATATAAGCCTATAGGCCTTTTGCAAAAATATGGAGAGCCTAAGAGTAATGAGAAAGTATGCTCCAAATCTTTTAAGTCCTGTAACACAGATGCTGATTGCACTCCTTATGATACTCATGGACTATGTATAGATAAAGCTCAGATGTACTTTGGCTTATTGACAGGCTCATACACGAAAAATACAAGCGGTGGCGTTTTGAGAAAAAATATCTGGACTCTGATGGATGAGATCAATAGTAATAATGGTATATTCCAATCTTCTGAAAATGTACCTGGAAATATAATTCTTACCCTTGATCGAATGAAAGTCATAGGGTTTAGATATTCTGATTATACTTACCAGGATCCTTCAGGCGGAAATTGTGGCTGGATCACCGATCATCCCTTACAGGAAGGTGAATGCCGTATGTGGGGCAATCCAATAGCTGAAATGATGTACGAAGCTCTAAGGTATTTGGCAGGCAAAGGAACTCCCACTTCGGCTTTTACTTATAGTGGAACACAGGATAGCACTTTGAATCTTCCAAAACCTGCTTGGGGTGTAAACAAAGGTAATACTTACTATCAAGTGCCCCAGCTTTTCCCATGGTGCTCAAAGCCTTTTATGATAGTATTAAGTGACATCAACCCAAGCTATGATTCTGACCAGCTTCCAGGTTCATCTTTTGGATCACTAACTGGTGATCTTAAGAATCTGAATGTTACAGATCTTGCCAACACTATAAGCGCTAACGAATCCATCTCTGGTAATTACTTTATTGGTCAATCAGGCTCTCAAAATGATTTTGTCTGCTCACCTAAAAACGTTTCTTCTCTAGCCACTATTAGGGGACTTTGTCCTGAAGAACCAACAAAACAAGGTAGTTATTACTCTGCAGCGGTTGCTTATTATGGAAATACAGCTTTTAGCGATAATTTCCAGGGCAATAACAAGTTTACCAACGTAAAAACATATTCGGTCGCTTTAGCATCTCCTATACCTGATATAGCTATAAAGGTTGGTGACAACACTGTTAGAATATCTCCTTTTGGGAAAAGTGCAAGTGGTTGCCTTGGCGTTTACAGTAACTGTGCCCAGAAATGCACTCTGTCAAAAGATTCAAATGGAAATTTTATAATTTCAAACTGCCAGTCAGGTGCATTCTGCCCGACCAATCAGATTGTGGACTTTTATGTAGATCAGGTAAATTATGACTCGGACGGAAATTTGACCTATGCTAAGTTTAGAATAAATTTTGAGGATGTGGAGCAAGGTGCGGATCATGATATGGACGCTATTATACTTTATGAAATCACTCCCATTGGCAACAACCAAATAAAAGTTAAATTAACATCTGAGTATGCCGCAGGATGTATTGATCAGGTTTTAGGATTTGTTATCAGTGGAACTACGGAAGATGGGCAGTGGCTTGTTGTGAAAGACAAGGATACCCCCAATTCAGCAGATGGGGATACTCCAGGTGTTGTTGCTGGGATGCCTCTAACCTGGGAGAAAACGTTTACCGTTTCTGGTAATGCTGCAGGTCAGCTGAAGGATCCTTTGTGGTATGCTGCCAAGTGGGGTGGATTTGATGATATTAACGGTAATAAAATACCAGACCTTCACCAGGAATGGGATAAAGACGGTGATGGTATTCCAGATACATATTTCAAGGTAACCAACCCGCTAAAGATGGAAGAACAATTAGAAAGTGTATTTTTAGACATTCTCAAGCGGGTTTCTTCAGGCACAACGGTCGTGGCTATTCCTCCTACATCCACTGTAGAAGCATCTGTTCTTGCCAGGACATATTTCTATCCCGAGAAAACCTATGCAAGTGGAACAATAAAATGGGCAGGAGAATTGGCAACACTGTGGTTTGATTCCTACTCTCTCATGCGTGAAAATACGGATAATGCCGATGAATCTGGTACCAAAAAGATCATGGATATCATGAAGGACTATCCTCTTGCATTTGTTTTCAATGAAAGTTCCTATGTGGGTTATATATATAAAGACTTAAATAGCGACGGTAAACCGACATCATGTACCCACGATACTCGAACAACGCTCGAAGATATTATACCTGTTTTTGCATCAGGTTCAATGCTTGTCCAGCGTGATCCTGATACTCGAGTTATAAAAACGGCTATTGACGATAATGGCGATGGGAAAATATCTTCAACCGAAGTTAGCGATTTTGCAACTTCTCTTAAAAGCATCCTAAAGACTTACTGGTCCTATGATGACCTGGGGAGTTGTGACGACAAGTGTGCAGAATCGGTAATAAAGTACGTGAGAGGTTACGATAAACCGTCTCCTTCAGGTGATTCTTTCAGGCTACGACAGGCAGATAGCACAACATCTAACAATAAACTAACATGGAAACTTGGCGATACTATTTATTCTACACCCAGGATTGCACCGAATACCGCAGTTAACGGTTATGACATAAAGTATAATGACTCGACCTACTCTAGCTTCATAAAAAGTACCATAAAAAGTCAGACACCTATAATCATCATGGGGGCAAATGACGGCATGATCCATGCCTTTAGACTTGGGAAGATGGAAGATATATCGCCTCCCACCGCTAATAACGGGGGCAAGCAGGTAACTAAGTTAACCTCCGACCAGCCTCTAGGACAGGAAGAGTGGAATTACATACCTTACAATGTCTTACCATATCTTCGCTGGTACTGTCAGGAGAGTTACTGCCATATCCCGATGGTTGAAACAACTTTTACTATAGTTGATGCGTCAATAGGTCCTCCAGAAACCCCTCAGCAAAATCCGACTGGAGATAAAACTGTAAACTCATGGCGTCGTCTTCTTATTGCTCAGATGGGTCTTGGCGGTACTCCGATTACTGTCGGTGGAAAAACGTTCAGTTCATCCATTATTGTTATGGATATTACAGATCATTTAAATCCTACGCTTCTCTGGGAACAACCTTTGCCTGATAGAACTCTTACCTTTGCCACCCCCGGAATTGTTCGGCTAGGAGATAAAGACAAGAACGGTCAGTGGTATCTTGTGATAGGAAGTGGACCTACGGCAATAACCACAACAAGCCTGTCTTATCCTGCATCTCCCCAAATTTATGTTTTCGATTTAAAGACAGGAGAACGTAAAGCAACTTTATCTATTCCTGGTGCTTCTAATCAAGCTGTTGGTGATATGCTTTCTACCGATCTTGACCTTCCAATGGGTGATTATCAGGTGGATGATGTTTACTTTGGGACTTACAACGATTCTTCAGGAGCTCTATATCGTCTCAGAATTAGAAATGGGAGCAATTATGTAACAGCCCCAGGACAGTGGACCATTACCAAAGTAATTGATGCAGGAAGACCTGTTTTTGCTGCTCCTGCAGTGACTCACGATGAAAACGGAGTGAGGTGGCTCTATTTTGGGACTGGTATATATCTCACGTCATCCCATGCAGCCCCTACCAATGAGAAATTCTTTGGGATTATAGAACGAGATGAATGCTGGACAGGTTCTGGGAACTGTCCTGATCCTAATACTCTTGGTCTGATTGATACCACAAATACAACTTTCACTGGAGGCAAGGCAAAACAATATGTTTGCCAGTGCCCTGGAGGAATCCAGATTAGTAGTGGTTATTGTACTACTAAGCCCGACGGTAGTATTGATTGTCCTGCATGCCCAAGTGGAGCTCAGCAGGTTATAACAGAGGTAAAGGATGCTACTTTAAGTGGCGCCAGTGGGAGCATTAGCAATTGCAACGGTAAAACAGGGCTAGAAGCTATTGAATGTGTTCAAAAAGCAATCTATAAATACGATCAGTCACAGGGTTTAGTGTTTTACAAAGGAGGATGGGTGAGAACCCTCACAGGCGAAAAACTCTATTCGTCTCCTGTTGTAGTAGGTGGGGCAGTATTAGCTACCCCGTTTAAACCTACCACTGATATATGTTCTGCTGGTGGTACTACTTCTATGCTCGCTCTTTATTACACCACAGGAACTCCTTACTACCAGCCTCTTATAATAGCTCCAGGTGGCACGGAGGGAACCAATACTGGCGTGACGATAAAAGCTGAAGTTTCTATTGCAGTAGGACCTCCACCAACCAAAACGAGCATAGTTCTGAAGCAACATGGAGACACGGTTACTGCACTGACACAGGTAAGCGCTGCACCTACTCGCACCGGAATAAGGATGCCATCGTCACTAAAGGATAAGTTCATCCAGTGGATTGTAAAATAACACGAGGAGTAAATATGTCGCCAAGAAGCGAATCAGGCCTTAGTCTCGTGGAACTTCTGGTGGTTATTGCCATTATAGCAATTGCCTTGAGCTTTGGATCATATGTGATGAGTGTTTACCGAAATGCGGTGAGTATGAAGTTGCGTGATGATGTACTTGCCATGCTGGAAAAAGCAAGATTTCTGTCCATCACTTCCGTACCTCATGGAGTAAAATTTACTTCTGACAAGTTTATGTTAGTTGGGCTTAAGGATGGTATATGCAGTAGTGGTAGTGACATTCGCCGCTGCTATTCGGACGGAGATTGTGAGAACGGTTCATGCATGCCGGGAGATTACATGAAAACATCCGATGAAAATGATGAAAGCTATTTGTTTCCTTTGGAAGGGCAGAGTAGTATTATACCTTCCGGATATTCTGTATGTTGCTCATCCTCTTGCTCCGATTATATAATATGGTTCGATCGAAAAGGGGTTCCTCGTGATTATATATGGGGGCTTGGCCCGACAACAATAACCATAAAGTACTCTAATAGTGAAGTTGCTAAAATTGTTATAAGTCCTGCAGGAAGGATTCAGTATGAAAGGAAATAACCTTGTAAGATATTCTAATAGTGGTTTTACGCTTGTAGAAGTTCTGGTAGCAATGGTGTTTTTTATGATATGCTCGCTTGGCCTCCTGACTTTTACCATGATGACCTTTGGAGAGAGAAAATCGATAGAAAGACGGAACTTTGCTTATGCTATGGCTTCTGATATCGCAGAGCAATTAAAGTTTCTTCCACCTGACAACGCTCTTGTAAAACCGTTGGATAGCCATTCAAATATTTTCTTGAAATATGATGAAAACAAGGAGAATGAGATGGTGTACTGTGATGGTGGACAATCAGTAAATATGTGGGAGCTGGTAAATCCCTTGAACCAGGGAGGACTATACCTGTATGATGCTGACCACAAAGGTACACTGGATGGTTCAGAAATAAACCCGTCGGTTAACGATAAAATTGATCATCCATCAAGTAACGACGCAACCAGCGACCTTTCACCTATCAGGAGATCCCCCGATGGAACAACCTATTACGCTGTATGGAGTGTTAGATATTTTCCATGTAATGTATCTGATCAGGCTAAGGTAGTCATTGCAGTTTACTGGATTGAGCCAGAACCGACGGAAGGTGATGCATCAGAAGTAGCAAGCAAAATTTCTAACGGTGTCTATAAGCTTAAGAATGTTACCATAAGTACTGATATAGTTTATGGAGTGCTCTAATGAAAGACCGTAATGTATCCGGCTTTTCTCTTGTCGAATTACTGGTAGCAGTAGCTCTTTTGGTGGGCGTATTTGCTATAATATTTCCCCAGTATATATCGCTCACCAGACACTCTGCGGTTACAAGGAAAATGATAAAAACACAGGCGGACGCTTACAACAATCTGGAGCAAATGTTCAAAGATATAGCCTCTGCTGGATTTGGACTGCCCGCGGTTAGCGATAATCTGCCCTCAGGAGCAACTTCATGCCTTAGAACACCGGATAAAGCTATAAAAATCACGGCAGACAACAATGGAAGTGTGACGATCATCATTAGAAGTACTGCAGCGGGTGATAAAAAAGAAGTGGGAGCATGGGGGGTTGTCAGTGTTGACAGCAATAGTGAGGTAACTCTGAGCTATAGCTCCATGGTTTTTAAAAATGATTATCTAATGATTCTTGATACAGCAAGCAGAAGTTTTAAAAAACTGGGATTACTAAAGTTTGATGCTAGTGGTAAGCCAAGTTTAGTGGAGCAATTTTCGGCCCGCCAAACCTTCAACGGCAAAATTGCTTACTGGATACCTGATAAAGATAAAGTGTGTTACACAACAAGCTTTTATCTTGCTGATTACGATTCTAACGATCCCAAGCCTGACATTTGTGCGCCTAACGGCAAAAAGTTAATGCGATCTAAGGATCCTCCAGAAGGTTTTTCAGGAAGCGCCCCAATTATGGACTGTGTGCACAAGCAAGGGTTGGCTTTTTTGATAGGCTGTGTGGGAAGCACGAGTGGAATTGAGTGGTTAGACCCAACATTAGACCCAACAAAGGACTCCTGTCCATCGTCAATGATACCAAGGCTAGTTCGAGTTGGCGTTGTAGTACAGGCTGGACCAAGAGAAAAAGACCCAATTTCGCCAGCGTCTTTAACATTATTTAATGGTATTGTTGATGGGAACGGTAATTCCCTTGGTAGAAATATTACGTTAAGCAATAATGATGAGAGGTACTATAGATGGATAACTTTAGAAAAAACTATCTTTCTTGTAAATTTGGAGAGCGGGGAGTAGCTCTCGTTACAACTCTTGTAATTGCTGTTGCTACAGTGGCTTTCATAGCGGGAATCTATTATATGACGAAGGGTGGATTGAGAGTCTCAACTGCCGCTAAGCTATATACATCGGCTCAAGAAGCAGCCTTCGGGGGTATTGAATATGGTGTTGCCGTTGTTAAAAAGGTGATGAAGTCCGAAGGCCAAATGGAGGAGGATTTGAAAACCGATATGGGACTTCCATCTGGTATAGATGAAGATATTTGGCTGTGTCGTCCTACTACCAATACTTTTTCGCTTAAAACTATTTCTCCTGGTGAATCTATGGGAGGACAATTCGAAGTTAGAGTTACTATCGAGTGCACCGGTCATGTCCCTATTCCTGGATCTGAAAGTCTTGTGTTTCCACCTCCTCCCATTGGAGGCGGTGGTGGGGGCAAAAAATTCTACGTTTATTACAGACTGGAATCACAGGCAAAAGCTAAGGACGTGCGGGAACCAATTACGTCATATATGGAAGCAGTATATCGCATGGCTCTGTAAAATTCATCCCAGTACTTCTTTCACACCTTCCGACACATAGGGAGCGAATTTTTCGAAGTTTTTTCTGAATCTTTGTTTGAGAGCTTCTGCTTTGGAAGCATAGTCATCCCTGCTACTCCACATCTTATCAGGGCGAAGCAGTTCTTCAGGAACATCCGGGCATTTCTCCGGGACTAGAAGACCAAAGTAAGGTTCGGGGTGAAAATTCACAGAGGAGAGTTCTCCATTTAGAGCGGCTTTTACCATGCGCCGTGTTAATCCTATAGGTATTCGTTCCCCTACGCCGTAGGGACCTCTTATCCAGCCCGTGTTTATCAACCAGCACTTAGGTTTGTAGCGAATGATTCTGTTCCACAATTGTTCACCGTATCTTACGGGCGAAAGAATCATGAATGGTGCACCAAAGCAGGTGCTGAAGGTTGCAACTGGCTCCACTATGCCTGCTTCGGTTCCCGCTACCTTGGCAGTGTATCCCGAGAGAAAGTAATAAATCGCCTGTTCTGGAGTAAGAAGCGATATGGGAGGCAACACGCCGAAGGCGTCGCAGGTGAGCATAATAATGTCCGACGGATGACCTGCTATGCCGCTTTCCCAGACTCTTTCAATGGATTCCAGCGGATAGGATGCTCTCGTGTTTTCGGTAATACCGTCATCGTTCAAATCGACTATTCGGCTTTCTTCGTCGTAGATTACATTTTCGAGAATAGTTCCAAAGCTTCTTGTGCAACGATAGATAAGAGGCTCGGCTTCTTCAGAAAGCCGAATAACCTTTGCGTAACACCCGCCTTCAAAATTAAAAACTCCGTTATGACTCCACCCGTGTTCGTCGTCTCCAATGAGGAATCTATCGGGGTCAGAAGAAAGGCTCGTTTTGCCTGTTCCCGAAAGCCCAAAAAAGAGTGCTACTTTGCCGTCTGTTCCCACATTTGCAGCACAATGCATGGGAAAGACTCTGTGTTTGGGCATGAAGTAGTTCATAACGGTAAAGACAGCTTTTTTAATTTCGCCTCCATACCCGGTTCCACCAATTAGAATGACTCTTTTGGCAAGATGGATGATTATGAACGCCTCCGATACGGTGCCATCTATTTCTGGACAGGCTTCAAAATCCGGCACAGAAATAATCAGGAAGGGATCGTTCCCGAGTTCACTCTTTGTTTCGTTATGCTCGTGTCGGATTCTAAGAAACATATTGTAGGCAAAGAGGCTCTGCCATGCCTTCTCCGTAACCACTCGTAGCTTTAGCCTGTACTTTGGATCTGCTCCGACGGCACAATCCTGCACGAACAGCTCCCTTCCTTCCAGATAGGCAAGCACGCTTCGGAAGAGTCTATTGAACTTTTCTTCTTCAAAAGGCTGGTTAATATCGCCCCACCAGATATCAGCTTCCGATGATGGTTCTCTCACGATGAATCTATCTCTGGGGGTTCTTCCTGTGTATTTTCCTGTTCTTACAACCAGAGCTCCCCCGTGAGTTATGACGCCTTCCGATCGTCTTACGGCGTGTTCGTAAAGAGCAGGCGGGGTAAGGTTATAGTGAATAGCGGCTATTCGCCTGAAGCCGATGTTTATCAAATCCTTTTCCACCTTCCTGGTGTCCTTCACGGCGATCATGTTCATCGTTTTGCCCCTTCGATATTTTTAAAGAGACTCGAGTTTTTCAATGTATGCTACAGCTTCTACCAGATTCTTAGCCAGCCAGAATTCATCTTTAAGCGAATGCTCGCCGGTTGGCAAGCCGTTTCTACAAAGCATAATGCCACGGCATCCTGCTCTGCGAGCCGCTTCCATGTCAGATGTTCTGTCGCCAATGAAAAAACTCTGAGACGGAAATGCTCCCAGCACATCCATTGCGAAGAGAAGCATTCCCGGAGAGGGTTTTCGGCAGAAGCATAGATCTGAAGGAAGGTGAGGACAATAGAGAGCCGCCGAAAAATAAATGTTTTGGCGAGCGAAGGTTTCGATGAGCTTTTGATGGATATCCCAGAACGTATCGAAGCTAATGTAGCCTCGGCCTATGCCGGACTGATTACTTATGATGACAAGCCTTGCTCCGAGTTCGCAGGCTCTTTTTAGTCCTTCTATTGCATCTGGGTAGATGATTACATCTTCCCATTTCCGCACAAAATCAGAGCTGTCTTTGTTGATAACCCCATCTCGGTCAAGAAACAAAACAACCCCTTTTTGGTCTTTGCAAGCCCTTTGAGAAAACCATGCTATCATTTGTCCGCAAGTTAACTCTGCAGGAAGAAAGCCAGTTCTTTACAATAACACTGCTCTTGAATGAATTCCATGCCCGCTCTTTGTTGATTTATGTGGCGTATAATTCCCTTTCGAGTAATCAAAGATCTATAGCGATCAGGAAGTTCAAAAGCTACATGCACTATATCTCCAACTTGGAGCTTTTTCACAAGAGGTGATCTAAAGCAAAGGCCGCTCAGTGAAAGATTTTCCAACACCATTGGATATTCACGTTCATTTTCATTAAAGCGACACTTACCGTAAATCATAACGGGTTTTCTGTACCAGCTTCTGGAGTCAACCATGATACGGAATATATGTCCACAGGTACATCTTGCGAGAAAGTTCCTTTTTTGTGTCCGACTCAAAGGAATTTTGCTAATCTTCCCACATCGGCTGCAAACAACCACCGTATCTTTTTGTGGAAGGCTTCTAACTGTTTTTCTCTCAATCACAGCCATTTGGGACTCCATTTTTGGTGTTTTCTTTCTCGCTTTAATATTTTAAACTTTTACTTGAACAACGTCTAACCAAATTTGTGGATTAAAGCAAGTGGAAGGGAGGGATGTTCTAAAATATTATTCTAGACGACGAAGTGAGGGGCTTTCTCATGGGATGCCTCGCTTACGCTCGGCATGACAAGTAAAAAAGACTGTCACTCCGAGCCATCCTTTTTGTCATCCCGGCCATCCTTTTTGTCATCCCGAGTGAAACGAGGGATCTCCTGGAAGGGATACCTCGCATTCGCTCGGTATGACAGTGTTGGCGATTTTTCGAACATCCCAGTGAAAGGAGATGAAGAAAATCTTGGATTTGCCCATGCTTGACGAATTTGAACGGATTATCGGCTATACCTTCAGCAATAAAGATTTGCTGATTGAAGCTCTTACTCATCGGTCTTTTGCTTACGAAAGCGGAGAAACAGGGCGGTTTAGAAAGGATAATGAAAGGCTGGAGTTTCTGGGGGATGCCGTTCTGGAGCTTGCTATAAGCCATTTTTTATGGGAACGGTATCCGCACTATTCCGAGGGGGAACTTTCTCGCCTTAGATCCGCTATTGTGCGAGAAGAAGAGCTTGCACGGCTTGCAGAAAGGCTTCACCTTGGAGATTACCTGATGTTGGGAAAGGGCGAGGAACAAACAGGGGGAAGACGGAAGCCGTCTATTCTGTCGGGTGCCGTTGAGGCTGTTCTCGGGGCGATCTATCTCGATGGTGGGCTGGATAAGGTGATGCAGTTTGTGGAAGTGCATTTTTTGCCCTTTCTCGAAGCCATCTCAGATAAGGATCCTCTCAGCGAACTCGATCGAGACTACAAAACAAAGCTTCAGGAATGGATGCAGGGAGCTTTTAAACAGACTCCCGTTTACCGTCTTGATAGAGAAGAAGGCCCCGATCATGCGAAGACTTTTTATGTGAGCGTCCTTATGGGTGAGAAGGTGCTGGCAAGAGGGAAGGGGCGTTCCAAAAAGGAAGCTCAGCAAAAGGCGGCTCAGGTGGCTTATATGAAACTTGCTGGCAAAAAATCTTCTGACACTCGGATGGGAGAAACTCTGGAAGTGCCAGAAGGAGGCAAGGAGTCTAAGTGAGAATTTATCCCATTTTCTTGCCTTTTTACGGCTGTCCTTCAAGATGTGTGTATTGCGACCAGCGCGTAAACACTCTCGAAAAGCCTCCCGATAGTAAAAGCATTCTAAAGGAACTCCGTGAGCGAATTGATGTTTTGAAGGAAGAAGTTTTGAAAAGCAAATCCCCTGGTGAGATTGCCTTTTACGGTGGGACTTTTACTGCTCTTCCGCCTGAGACGCTTTTGGATATTGTTGATATGCTGAAGCCATTGATTAAAGAAGGCCTTTTTACCGGATTGCGTTGTTCCACAAGACCTGATGCGGTGACCATTGAGAAGCTCGAGATTTTAAAAGCCATACCCGTTACGATGATCGAACTGGGAGTTCAGACGCTGGACGATCATATTCTTAATGTCATACGCCGAGGTTACACGGTCAGAGCTGTGGAGGATGCAGTCAAGCTTGTGAAATCCTTTGGCTGGAAGGTAGGTCTTCAGCTTATGGTTGGGCTTCCTTACGAAACTCGGGAGCTTTTTCTTGAAACGGTCAGGAAAGCCATATCTCTTGCTCCCGATGGACTTCGCTTTTATCCTTTGCTGGTTTTCCCGGGGACGGTTCTTGAGGGTTGGTATCGTGCCGGTCGTTTTAAGCCTCTTTCGCTGAAGGAAGCCATTTTGTGGTGTGCTGAAGCTCTGGTGATGTGTGAAGATGCCGGCGTTCCTGTGATGCGGATGGGACTTCAGGCTAATTCGGCTCTGGATGGTGGAGCCGTTCTAGCCGGACCTTATCATCCTGCTTTTGGGTATTTTGTTCGAGTTCACTGGTGGCGGCTTGTTGTGGATAGAGAGCTTTCCCAGCTTGGTGTGAAAAGTGGTGCTCGAGTTTCAATATCTGTTCCTCACCGGTTTCTTTACGAATGCCGTGGTCCTCGAGATATTAACCGCCGTTTCTGGATGAAAAAGCGAAAGCTTGGAGAAATCAGCATTGAGCCATTGCTTGTAATGGGCGAGAGTGGTGGAAGATGTTTTCGGGTAGATTGGTCTTACCGAACAGATTGAATGATCTTGTGACAATTTACGTCAAAACACCCGTCCACAATCCCGCTTTAAATCAACTACTGCCGTATTTTGTCACAAGATGGACGTAATGTGTCAATAGTGAAGTTCGCTTTCTGCTGTAATGAAGAAAATCGCTTTTGTAAGATGACGATCTGGCAGTTTTTTTAGGACATAACGCTTTTTCTTTACATGGCATTTTATTTGCTTTAAAAAGAGAGCAGGCCGTTGTGTGGATGTTAGTGAAAATAAGGTTAGAAAATTTAAAAGGAGGTTTGGTTATGAAGAATTCTAAGGGTTTTACGTTGATTGAGCTTTTAGTGGTTGTAGCAATCATTGCTATCTTAGCAGCTATTGCTGTGCCCCAGTACATGAAGTACACAGCAAACGCAAGACTTTCAAATGTTCAGAACCTTACGAAAAGTCTCGCTAATCTTGCTCTTGGAGTGGCAGCTACGGCGCCTCAGAATCCAGATCCTAACTGTGTTAACGACAACACCTTTGGTATTACCTATGATGCCACTAACCACGAGTTGGTCGCTCATGGCGATGCTAATGGTACTGATACTCCATGTGACCGTGTGAAAGCCTTTGACTCAGTACCTGGATGGCTTAGCGCAATCACAATCAGTGGCCTTACTGTTGAAATTCAGGGTAGTCAGGTTATTATAACAGGTGGAAGTATTCAGGTAACTTCTACTTATAAACTGGGTGGTAATACTTATTTTGGATGTGCCTATGATGGGGCAAGCCATATACTTAAGGATGTAGACTCAACCTATGTATGCGCTATTAAATAAGTTTTTCGTACATAGCTAGTTGTGTATTTAATTTAGGTAGCCTTTCCTCGCGAATTCTCAAGAGGGGGGCTACCTGTTTTTCCGTTTAAAAGGTGGCATCCATGAAGTCTCAAAAAGGCTTTTCTCTGATAGAGCTTTTAGTTGTTATGGCCATTATTTCGATTTTGGCGGCTGTGGGAACTATCCAGTACATGAAATACATAGCTAACTCCAGATATGCCAAACTCGAGTCCACTTTGCGACAGATGATGCTGGTGGCTGAGGATTATTATAGTGAGTTTAATAAGTATCCTAATGGCTCTTGTGATAATCTTTCATCGGGTGGAGAGAAAGTATGCTGGATTAATGCTTCTGGTTCAATAGTTACTTCTTCCTCTGGGGTTTACAGCTTTAAGGTTCCTCCATTTGTGAAAGTTCAGTTTTCAGGTTCAATACAAATCTATGTAGAGAGCTCTTCAAAGGTTTTTAGGAATTCATCGAGAACAGGCAATGCCAAGTTAGTCATAGATTCTACTACATCAAGTAATGATATCGCCTGCTATGATGATGAAATTCACGGAAAGAAGTGGCCATCAGATTTGTGTCCATCACCATGAAAAAAACATTACTTCTTGGATGGCTTTCTATTCCCGTTATCGGTGTTCTGGCATATTTATACACCTTTAAAATCGGCTTTGTCTGGGATGATTATGTCTATATTCAGCAACAGCTTGCGTCCATCAGGGAATTCAGCTTCTTTGATGGGTTGAGAAAATACGTATATTTTCGTCCCACGGTGACTATTTTTTCTGTAATCGATTACACGATATGGCATCGTAATGCTCTTGGCTATCATATTACCAACATGATTTTTCACTTGCTGAATTCTCTGCTGGTTGCTCTCCTGGCTCAGAGACTTCTTCTGCTTCATGACAGCAACGGTTCCTCTTCTCACGTTCCATGGATTGCAGGGCTTCTGTTTGCTTTACATCCGGTTCACGCTGAGTCGGTTAACTGGATTGAAGGAAGGACTGACCTTATATGCACGACCTTTTTCCTGCTCGCTGTGATATCCTACATTGAATTCAGGTCGAAGAAATCCATGGCCGCTTTGCTGTCTTTTCTGATTTTTACCATCTTTGCAATGGCTGCTAAAGAACCCGGGGTGATGATTCCGGTGGTGGTGATTGCCTACGAACTGGTGTATGCCAGGGAAAAACGAATTGTTATAGCTGTTGCTTCGTTATGTTTTCTGCTCTTTGGAGCAGTTGTTGCGGCAAGAAGCCACATAATTAAGGATTTACTTCTGCCTTTTCTTGCCAAACACAGCCTGTTTGAACTTATCCGCATGGGAATTGTTTCTTACGGGTTTTACCTTAAGAAAATCTTCTGGCCCTTGCCGTTGAACCTTTTCATTGGTGCACTACCTGAAGGAAATCTCTTTTTTGCCTTCAGTCTGGTGTCTCTGGTGTTGTTACTGTTTTTGGCTGTATTCCTGAAAAGAAGATATTCGTTAATGTCTTTTTTGATCCTGTGGTGGCTTATTACCATTTTGCCCCATGAAGTTGTCCTTCTGGGCGGGAGCGCTGTAACTCCCGTGGCTGAACGCTACCTTTATCTTCCGTCAGTGGCTTTCTCGATAGCTCTCGCCGTGTTTATAATGCGCATATCAGGTGCTGCTGTTATCAGATGGGGACTGGTTTTGATTTTGGTGGTCTTTTACGGTGTGGTTACTTTTCACAGAACAATTATATGGACCGATGGGGAGAAACTCTGGGGTGACACTGTAAAGAAATCCCCTGATTTCGCCTTGCCCTATCAGTGGTATGGAAACGCTCTATACGAAAAAGGCAAAGTTCAGGAGGCGATGGATGTGTGGAAGAGGTCTCTCGACTGTCCTTACATGACCGGCAAAGGCATGGACGTAACGGGGGTGGATTCCAAATTTCGTAAGAGCCTTCTCCATACTTCTCTGGCTCTTGGGTATATCAATCTTGGAGATGATGAAACTGCCCGTTATCACCTATTTCAGGCAACAGAGCTTTTTTCAAATTATCATGCCTATTTTTTGCTTGGGATGCTGGAAAGAAAGGCAGCAGAACGGGAAAATAGCGAAAAAGCAAAGAAAGAGCATCTTGCAAGAGCCTTAGTGTTTCTAGACATTTCGGTGCAGTTGAATCCGGCTTTTCAGGAAGCCATATATTTCCTTGCTCTTACGGAATCAGAGACGGGTCATGAACTTGAGGCCATGGATCATTTCAAGATGGCTTTAGAACTTGATCCCAGAACACCTGTTGCCATTCAATCTGCCTTACAGCTTAATAAACTTAGGTCACGAGCCTACACGCCCATTCAGCCTAAGCAGGATTAGGGCAGTAGAAATATTCGCCCTTGCTTCAATTCTGGGTGTAATTATAGGCCTTCGGCATAAAATCACTTGACAGATCCCCAAAAGTCCTTTAATAGAAAGACGCAACACGCGGAACTTACCTACCCCCGGCGGGTAGGAAGTGGGCGGGTAGCTCAGTGGGAGAGCATCGGCCTTACAAGCCGGGGGTCACAGGTTCGAGTCCTGTTCCGCCCACCAGGACAATGAATAATAATAGTTGCGGGGTCGTAGTTAAGCATGGTTATAACGCCGGCCTGTCACGCCGGAGGCCGCCGGTTCAAGTCCGGTCGACCCCGCCATTTTTTTGCCTGGTAAATCCCAAAAAAGCTTGCTATTAAAGCAGCGCTCACTATAATACCAGTTCTTGGTCGGAAGGCCTTTTGAATGACAAGAAAAGTAAGGAGGAATCTGGATTATGAAAAAGGGTATACATCCACCTTATTACCAGGCAGTGATTAAATGCGCTTGCGGAAATGAAATCCATGTCGGGTCAACCAAAAAGGAACTGAAAGTGGAAGTTTGTTCTAAGTGCCATCCTTTCTTCACAGGAAAACAAAAGATTGTTGATACTACAGGAAGAGTTGAGCAGTTCCTTAAGAAGTACAAGGATTACCAGATCCAGGAATAATCAGGGGTTGGTGTTGGAAAGGTTATGTTCGATAGACTTGATGCTGTAGAAAGTAAGTTTTTGCAAATTGAACAAGCAATGAGCAATCCTGAGGTCATTGGAAGGCCTCAGGAGTATCAAAAACTCGTAAAAGAGCACGCCGAAATTGCCCCCATTGTGGATGTTTACAGGAAATACAAGGAACTGGAACGGCAGATAGAAGACAATCTGGAGCTTCTCAAAGAAGAAAAAGATCCCGAAATGAGGGACTTAATCAAGCAGGAAATTGCCGAGCTTGAGGAAAAGAGGGATCAGACACTTCATCAGCTCAAGATCATGCTACTCCCCAAGGATCCTAACGATGAGAAAAACGTCATTCTGGAAATTCGAGCCGGAACGGGTGGAGAAGAGGCCGCTCTGTTTGCTGCCGATCTTTTCAGGATGTATGCTCGTTATGCGGAAGAGAAGGGATGGACGGTGGAAGTTCTCGATAAGCATGTGTCTGATATGGGCGGTTTTAAGGAAATAATTGCAAGCATCCACGGCAAGGGGGCTTACAGTCGTTTAAAGTTTGAACGAGGAGTGCATCGGGTTCAGCGAATTCCCGTAACTGAGAGCCAGGGGCGTATCCATACTTCTGCTGTTACGGTGGCAGTGCTTCCGGAAGCAGAAGAGGTTGACGTAGAGATAGATCCAGCGGATCTTCGTATTGATGTCTTCAGATCCTCGGGACCAGGGGGACAGAGTGTAAATACCACGGATTCCGCCGTGAGGATCACTCACATTCCTACCGGGATTGTGGTGACTTGTCAGGACGAGAAGTCCCAGCATAAAAACAAGGCTAAAGCCATGAAAGTTCTCCGTTCCCGGCTTCTGGATTTAAAGCGCCGTGAACAGGAAGAGAAAATTGCTCAGGAAAGAAGGCAACAGGTGGGAACAGGTGATCGAAGCGAACGCATTCGCACCTATAACTTCCCGCAAAATAGAGTTACCGATCACCGAATCAATCTCACGCTTTACAAACTCGAGGAAGTGCTCAACGGATCCCTTGATGATATTATTGATGCTCTGATAACTTACTATCAAACGGAAGAGCTTAAGCGAATGGACTTTTAGCCGGGGGTCTATTCTACGCGAGACACAATGCGAAAGCGATGGACTATTTTGAGCCTTCTCGAGTGGACGGTTGATTATTTCCGAAAGAAAGGTATTGATGCGCCCCGGTCAGAAGCCGAAGTGCTCCTTGCCCATACCCTTGGACTTCGTAGAATTGATCTTTATCTCCGCTACGATCAGCCTTTGTCTCCCGATGAGCTTGCTTCTTTTAAGGAAGTGGTTCGACGTCGGGTGGCTCGTGAGCCTTCCCAATACATTACGGGACGAAGAGAATTCTGGTCGCTCGAATTTGAAGTAAATCCCGCCGTTTTAATACCAAGGCCAGAGACGGAAATTCTGGTTGAAAGAGCCATTGATTGCGTTCTCGAAAGAGGCTATCGGCGGATACTTGAAATCGGAACGGGCTCAGGAGCTATAATTATATCAATCGCCCATGAGCTTCCCGTGCTGGATTTTCTTGTTGCAACCGATATTTCCCCTGAGGCTATAGCTGTCGCCCACCGAAATGCCTTAAAGCACGGCGTTGCCGAACGTATTAGTTTCGTGGTTATGGATCTCTTTTCGGCTTTTAGGCCTGGCACGCTCTTTGACCTTATAGTTTCCAATCCACCTTATGTATCCGGCGAAGAATATGAAACGCTTGCTCCCGAAATACGCAACCACGAACCACCTATTGCCTTGCTAGGTGGTGGACCAGACGGTTTAGATACGGTAAAAGCAGTTCTGGCTGATGGTTGGGACCATCTTGCCCCAGGAGGTGTTATGCTTGTTGAGATAGGCTATAAACAAGCCCAAAAAGCCAGGGAATTCTTAAAGGGAATGCTAAAAAGGCGGAGTGAAGATGAAGTGTCATCATGTCGTATAAGTGTGATAAAGGATTACGCTGGCCTTGATAGGGTATTATGCGTAGAGAAAAAAGTTTAAGCCGGAACAGGGGTTTCAGAAAAAAGGGAGAATTCTAGCTGTGGATAAGCTCGTTATAGAGGGAGGCAAGCCACTTGAAGGTGTTGTTCCCATAAGTGGAGCCAAAAATGCGGTCTTACCGCTTATGGCTTCCACTATACTTGCTTCCGGTGTTCATCGGTTTGAAAACGTTCCCAGGCTCAGGGATGTCGCCACCATGATGAGCCTCCTTGGCTATATGGGCGCTGAAGCTTCGCTGGATGACAGCGGAAACCTCACAATAGATTCGTCACGGCTCGATAAATTAGAAGCGCCCTACGATCTTGTTAAGACAATGCGAGCTTCCGTGCTGGTATTGGGACCTCTCGTTGCTCGCTATGGCAGGGCTCGAGTGTCACTTCCTGGAGGATGTGCCATTGGAGCTCGCCCGATCGACCTGCACGTAAAGGCTCTTGAATTGATGGGGGCTGAAATTCAAATAGAACACGGTTATGTGGTGGCTGTTGCCGAAAGGCTGCGGGGAATCGTTTTTACTTTCGACCAGGTTACGGTGACCGGAACGGAGAATGTTCTTATGGCGGCGGCTCTTGCAGAGGGGACCACCGTCCTTGAAAATGCTGCCAGAGAACCGGAAGTGGTGGCTCTTGCGGACTATCTTAATGCTATGGGCGCAAAGATTAGAGGAGCTGGATCTCATCAGATTGTCATTGAAGGAGTTGATAATCTTAAGCCAGCCACCTTTAGGGTAATTCCTGACAGAATTGAGGTTGGAACTTATCTCGTGGCCGCAGGTATTACCGGTGGGCATCTTATTTTGAAGCCGTGCGTTGTCGAGCACGTGGAAGCTGTTATTAACAAGTTACGGCTTGCCGGGTTGAAAATCGAGGAGTGCGATAATGGGCTGGAGGTTTGGGGGCCTGAGTCAATAAAGAGCGTGGATGTAAAAACCTGGCCGTTTCCGGGTTTTCCAACCGATATGCAGGCGCAGTTTATGGCTCTCATGACTCTTGGGTCTGGTGTTAGTGTGATAACGGAGCAGATTTTCGAGAATCGGTTTATGCATGTGCCGGAACTTAACCGTATGGGCGCCAAAATCAGGCTTGAAGGCCGTAGTGCAATCGTTCAGGGAGTGAAAAAACTCACGGGGGCACCGGTTATGGCGACGGATTTACGAGCTTCGGCATCCCTTGTGCTTGCAGGGCTTGCTGCTGATGGGCAAACGGAAGTGAGTCGGGTTTATCACCTTGATCGGGGATACGAAAAGCTTGATCAAAAGCTTGAAGCTGTGGGAGCACGTATTAAGCGCGTTAAGGCATAACGTCAGAAAGCTTTCCCCTGGGGGAGTGCTTGGGCTCTCCTTTGTCTTTGGGCTTTACCTTGTTGATTTAATCCCCATTACCTTGATTTTTCTTATCGTTTTAGGTCTTGCCTGCTGTGTAGCAGTATCTCTCAGGCAATATAAATGGGAAAGGTTTGTTGTTTGGTTGATTATATCTGGTCTGCTTGGAGGGGTAGGGTATCGGTATACTCAAACCTGGAAGGCTCTGCAAAACTTCAGAGATTTCCAAGAGCTTTTACAAGTTCTGGAAGCTAAGAATCGAGTTTTATGGACAGGATATATAAGTAGTTTCGTTGATAAGTATCCCGACAAAATAAAATTCACCGCTAGAGTAGAAAAAATCCTGGATGAGAATAGCTCACAAGAATTATTTGATGCTCAAAAGCATAAGTCTAAATTAAAGCTTTACGTTTACGTAAAAAATTCGGGTCGAGAGTGGAAATACGGGGAGAGATTTATTGCAAGAAGTTCCATACAGGAGTTTAAAAAATTCAAAAACCCAAGTCCGCCGTCTTATCAGGATTTTCAGAAGCTACAACTGTGGAAAGGCGTTTATGGATCGTCTTTTGTAAATGACGATCAAGAAATAACTGTTTTGGAAAGTCCTCACTCGTTCTTTGTTCGTTTTCTCCAGTGGATGGATGGACGTAGACAAGCTTTTTCCGATTATCTGGATCGAGTTGTACCATATCCAGAAAGTGCTTTTCTTAAGGCTCTTACGGTTGGCTATAGAGGGTTTATAGATGGAGAACTGAACGAATTTACAAATCGAGCTGGAGTCCAGCACCTTCTTGCCATTTCGGGACTCCATTTGGCTTCTGTGGCGGTTTTGCTGTTTTTTCTGGTGAGACAAATCCTTAGAGTTATTGCTCCTAGGATGTTTTTATTCATGCCCGAGCCGATACTTTCTGCTTTGCTTGCACTTCCTGCTGTGGGTTGTTATGCCATTATGACAGGTCTTGCGGCTCCGACTCAAAGAGCTTTCCTTGCGGTGTGTTTTTTAACCGTTGGTCTTCTTATGTTTCGAAGAATAGACTTTTTCACGATTTTCTTTTTGTCTGCTGCGATTATACTTCTGGCAGACCTTTCTTTTCTTTATTCCCCTTCTTTCGTGCTTTCTTTTGCGGCTGTGGCTGGTATCGCATGGGTGGCAATGGTTTTAAGACCAGCTGGTGAATGTGGCCACTTCTGGGCGGCGGAGCCAAAACCTGATCGGCACTGGTCGGTAACTATATTATTCAGAGCAGGCAGAGCTTTTTTTGATGTTTTTTGGATAAGCCTGTGTGTCCAAATGGTGCTATGCCCTTTGGTGATTTACTTCTTTTTCAGGTTTTGCTGGGCTGGGCTGATGGCAAATGTTGTGCTGGTTCCGTACGTTAGCTTTGTGGTGCTTCCAGTAAGTCTTGCTACTCTCGCAGGTTTTTTGATTGATCCTCTTTTAAGCAATCTTTTTGTTGGCATCGCTAAGCCTTTGATTACAGGAATGATCTGGCTCATAAAGTTTTTCGGAAACTGGAATGGACTCGTTTTTTGGGGAACCCCATGGACGTTATCGCCAGTCATAGCAAAGCTGTGGATCATATTGTACTGGGTGGTGCTTGCTATCGTTGTTGTGATTTTAAAGAGAAAGAGATTAACTATTTTTCTGACAATGATTGTGCTTATCCTGGTTGCGATATTCTACCAGAGCTTGATCGCTATTACGGAACGAGGTGCGAGTCAGACGCTTGAAGCGGTTATGCTTGATGTTGGTGATGGAAGTAGCACTTTCATAGCTTTTCCGCATGGCGGAACCATGATTATAGACGGTGGCGGTATCCCGAGGAGTTCGTTTGATGTTGGAGCTCGCATAATTGTTCCTGCTATTATCGCTTCGGGTTTTAGACATATAGACGACGTAGTTCTTTCTCACTATCATTATGATCATGCGAAGGGGCTTGAATTTTTGCTTAATTCTTTCCCTGTAAAACGTTTTGTGGAACCTCTTTGTCCTCCAGAGGATAAAGGATTCAGCCTGACAAGGTTTGCAACTTCCAGAAGGTTGGTTGTGATTTCTTATCGGCAGGCGGAATCTTTAGGTAATATTTTGGGAGATGTGAACTTTCGGATTCTACATCCTCCTTTTGATGCTAATCCTGTGGTGTTATGTAGGGATCTTAACGAATCATCCACGGTGTTTAAAATTGGCTACGGTGAGACCGTCATTGTAATTCCCTCTGATGCTCCTTTAAATATTCTCCAGCGGGTGAAACCGAATATTGTGAGACGAGCTAATGAGTTACTTCTCTTGGTTGCTCCTCATCATGGACGGTGTGGGGCTTTTAATAGTCAGCTTTTTGATGAAATTGCTCCGGATGTTGTGGTCATTTCGGCCAAGAAGACTAGGAGTGTTCCCTGTCCTGCACTTCTTCGATGGTGCAAGGAGAAAAAAGTTCCATGTTTTACGACCTTTGATAATGGTGCCATAAAGGCAATATCTACCGGGAAATCGTGGCAACTTTACGGAACCGATGAAAAAGGTGCTTTTTATCCTTTGATTAGCCTTTATCGGTAGATTGGTTACTGATGAGTTCGGTTATAGTATGTAAAAAGCTGGCTGAGTATAAAATCCTCGAAAAAGTTTTTCTGATGTGGTAAGCTTCAAGGGGAAGAATTTTAGACGCTTCAATATTTGTCCTTTACGGGAGTGAATATAAAAATGCCTGTAAGTGTTTCTTTCATAAAAAAACTAGAAAGCGTACACCCGGATCTCAAGGAAATTCTAATAAGCCTTCTGGAGGAAGTAGAACGCCAGAGAGAAGAAACTGTCACCAGAAAGGATTTCCTAGAATTTGCTCAAAGGACTGAGGAAAATTTCCATAAAGTATGGCAGGCGATAGGGGAGCTTAGCGAATCTCATAAGAAAGCGGAAAGTCGCTTATCAAGACTTGAAGAAACTGTGGAAAAGCTAGTAGAGGCTCAAGCTAAGGCGGGAGAGCGCTTATCAAGGCTTGAGGAAGCTGTAGAAAAGCTTGCGGAAGCTCAGAAGAGGACCGAGGATCGACTTAATGAATTGGTGGAAGCTCAAGCGAAAATGGAACATCGGTTGTCAAGACTTGAAGATGTTGTGGAAAAATTGGCAGAAGCTCAGAAGAGGACCGAGGAGCGACTTAATGAGCTTGCGGAAGCTCAGAAGAGAACCGAAGAGCGACTTAATGAGCTTGCAGAAGCTCAAAAGAGAACCGAGGAGGAATTGAAAAAACTTATTGGAGAGCACAAAAAAACCAGAGAAGCACTTGGGGGACTTACACACACGGTGGGTTATATTCTGGAAGATAGAGCTTTTGTCTCGTTGCCGGAACTGCTCAAGAGAGACATGGGTGTAGAAGTGGGCGAACTGAAAAGAGACTTCGTGGAAATATCCCCGGCGCGGTATGAAGAAATCAACATTCTTGGTAAAGGGCGAAGGAATGGTAACGATGTGTGGATTATAGGCGAGTGCAAGACCCAGTTAACTAAAAAGCACGTGGATCATTTTCTCAATATGGTGTCTCGTCTGGAGCATATTTTCCCTGGTGAAAAGATCTATGTAGTGGTTACTTACCAGACATCGCCTCAAGTGAGAGAATACCTAAAAGCCAAAGGCTTAAAACTTTACTTCTCTTACCAACTTCGCCTTTAACGTTTAAATTATAGCTTGTTTGTTTTTGTTGGAAATCTGGGCACTTCCGAATTAACCTATTATTCCGGGTTTTGGGAGGGATTGAAAATGCGTATATACAGCTTTGGTGATATCCATGGAAATGACAAGGCTTTGGAAGCTGTCCTTAAGCACGTTGATAGCGTTAAGACTGATGAAGTAATTTGCCTTGGTGATATTGTAGGATGGCTTCCCTGGGGCAGAAAAACACTTGAAACCATAATGGATATGGGAATCCCATCAATTGCTGGTAACCATGACTTGATGGTGATAGGAGCTTTCCAGGACCAAAAAGAGCAGACAGACCGAATGCAGGCCACAGCCTACACCGCCGGGACACTGGCTGATTTCCCGCACCTTTTGGAATATCTTTCTTCTCTTCCTCTAATCATGGAAAAAGTCTCAAGTGTGATTGTTCACTTTAGTCCCTTTGATTTACCTGGGGAAGGGGAGCCGCTTTCCATTGATAATTTTGCATATCTCGGGGAAGAAAAACTTAAAGAGTCCATCCCGAAGTGGAAGGATTTTTCGGCTAGAGTTATTATCAGTGGGCACGACCACCTGCCTGCGCTTTATGAATTAGCTAAGGATGGACAGGTGAAAAAGTATCCCATAAGAGCCAGGAGTTCTTCCTCTGCTGGAGTAATAGAAGAAAGGTTTGAGCTAGATGGTTCCAGTAAGTACTGGGTGAAAGCAGGGGCTGTAGGGGGACCGTACAGGGATGGCGTGCCCATGGTGAATAGTGTTCTTTACGATAGTGAGGAGGAAGTAATAACCTTTTTCAGGATACCTTATGACGTTTGGAATGTGGCAGAAGAATTGAGGTTAAACAGATTTTTCAGGAACATTGAAACTATTCAGCGGTACATTAGAACAGCTTATGCTTGGAACAGGACATAAATGAGAAACCTCCCTCTTTACTACAAGAGAGGGAGGTTTTCTGAGAGGTGAGATGATAACTGACTTTATTTTTTTTAAGATTACTTAGCGGCTGGAGCGGCTGGTGCTGCTGCTTTTTTAGCTTTTTTAGCCTTCTTTGCTTTAGCTTTTTTCACTTTCTTTGCTTTTTTGGCTTTCTTTACTCTCTTCTTTGTGGCTTTCTTAGCCGGAGCCTGAGCTGGCACAGGCGCCAACTGCTCAGGAGCGGTCTGCTGAACAGCAGGAGGCTGTCCTGCTGGTGGCATTGGAGGAGCCTGCTGCTCCTGCTGACCGAAAGATGCCCCACCGGTCATAATAAAGCTTGCTGCTATGAGTGCACCTAAGAACTTTTTCATACCCTATTCCTCCTCTCCTCTTTCCAAAAATTATTCTCTCCATCCCACCTCTCACAAAATAAATTATTGCTCCCCCTTAAAGGGGAAGCAACTGTTTTTTTTAAATTTTACTGAACCGTAATGCGGCTCTTAAGAGCTTCAAATTTCTTCTTTGTGATACCCTTTACCTTCATAAGATCTTCGGGAGCGCTGAAAGGTCCATTCTTGGTGCGGTATTCAACAATTCTCTTGGCGAGAACTTTGCCAATACCTGGAAGCTTTTGAAGGTCTTTCTCAGTTGCGGTGTTGATATTAACGGGTGCTGCGGCCTCTGCTGCTTTGGCTTTCTTTGTTACTTTTGCAGGAGCTGCAGCCTTTTCCTCTTTCTTCATTTCCTTAGGTGCGGCTGGTGCGACTGCAGGTGGTGCTGCTGGTGGAGCAGGCTGAGCAGGTGCTGGCTGCTGAACTGCCGGAGCTGGAGCAGGCTGAGGTTGCGCCTGCTGCTGTTGAGCTGCCGGTGGAGAAGGTTGAGCGGGTGCCTGTTGTTGAGCCGCTGGTGGGGCAGGCTGAGCTGGTGCCTGCTGATCAGCCGAGAAGGAAATACCGGCTGTGCCTACCAAGAAAACAACCATTACAACTACGCTGAACCACTTCTTCATCTTGTCCTCCTTTGTTTACCTTTTTAGTTTTCCGTAAAACCTCACAATCCCTCTTCCTGCAAATTGTGAATTCAACTCAATCACTAATTTAGCCAGATATCAATGCCTTATTTTGGTTATTGAAGACTTAAAAAGATGTTTTGTTGGCTCTAAAGCACATCTTTCGTAAAATATCATTACTTTTAGTGTTAATTCTTTCTGTTTGATCGTTTTTCTTACAAAAATATGTTGGCCAAATGTCTCTGATTGAAATCCTTATTGCATTTTGATTGCATTTTGGTGTTCCCAGGGTAATATTAGACCCCGGTTGTTTCTCCAAACTAAACCAAAGGTTAGGAGAAAAAAGATGCGCTGGTTTTGTGTAGCTGTTTTTTTACTCTCGTTTTTAGGTTTTCTTGGAATTTCCAGTTTGGGACACACCGGCTCCGGTGAGTCTGCTCAAGAAACACCATCATTAGTGGTTGCCGTGAGCATTATGCCTCAGAAGTTTTTTGTGGAGCAGATTGGAGGAAAACGTGTCCAGGTTGTTACGCTGGTTCCGCAGGGAGTTGATCCACATACTTATGAACCCAGGCCAAAAGATATCAGCGATCTCCAGAAAGCGAAAATATACTTTAGCATAGGTTACTTGGAGGTAGAAAAGGTATGGCTTGAAAGATTTAAAAAACGTTTTCCGCAGATGCTGGTGATTAACACAACAGAGGGTATTGCTTTGCGGCAAGGGGATGTTCACAATCATAGCGATAGGCATAGCCATCATGAAGCTGGAATAGATCCACATGTGTGGCTTTCTCCACCCCTTGTTATGCTTCAGTCCCGCGCTATTTATCGAGCGTTGGTGGATGCAGATCCGGACGGCAAAGCTTTTTACAGCGAGAATTTCAAAGCCTGGATTGGGAAATTGGTGGCTCTGGACATAGAACTTACATCAATGTTTGCTCCGTTTAGGGGCAAGTCTTTTCTGGTTTACCATCCGGCATGGAGTTACTTTGCAGAAGCGTACGGTCTTAGACAATTGGTCGTGGAAAAGGAAGGAAAGGTACCTGGTCCTCGGGATCTAAGGGATTTAAAAACTGAGGCGGAGAAATACAACATAAAGGTTCTTTTTGTTTCATCAGATGTTCCTTCGGTTTCTGCAGAAAATATCTCGAAAGAGCTCGGAATCACCACGGACACCTTGAATCCTCTTGCCTACGACTGGGACAAAAATATAAGAACTGTTGCGACAAAATTAATCTCGTCCTGGACATCTGAAAAATAAGGGGTTGGTGGAGCTTTGGATAACACCGGCAAAGCTGTTGTGGAATTTGAGAATGTAAGCTTTTCTTACGATGGTCATGAGGTGCTTAAAGACGTTAATTTTCGGGTTCCGGAAAGGGATTTTCTTGCCTTGCTGGGACCTAACGGCGGAGGAAAGACCACCCTTATTAAGCTTTGTGTTGGACTTTTGAGACCTAAAAAAGGAGTTGTTCGAGTATTTGGGGTTGATCCCGGAAAAGTAAAGCATCGTATTGGTTATGTGCCTCAGGATATAAACCGTAACAAAGAATTTCCAATAAGTGTCTTTGATGTTGTGATGACGGGACGGCTTGCTAAGAAGAAAGGTCTCAGACGCTCGATTTCTGAAGAAGATCGCCGTAAGGTTGAAGAAATATTGGAACAGATGCACCTTTCTTCTTATCGCAATCGTAGGATTGGCGAACTTTCAGGAGGTCAGAAGCAAAGGGTTTTTATCGCTAGAGCTTTGGTCGGCGATCCGGAAATTCTCTTTATGGATGAACCTACGGCAAGTGTTGATCCTGCTTTTCAAACCGAACTTTACGATTTGCTGAGACAACTAAACGAAAGGCTTACTATTATCGTGGTAAGCCACGATATGAGTGTTTTGTCGTCCTATGTTAAATCCATAGCGTGTGTAAATGGTACGGTGTTCTATCATGGAGCTCAGGAACTTACGGAAGAAGTTGTCACCAAAATCTATCATTGTCCTGTGGAGTTAATAGCTCATGGTGTTCCACACCGAGTTTTGAAAGAACATCGATAAACTCGAAATGTGACGTGGCGACATGACCGAATGGATAGAGTGGTTTCAACTGGACTTTATGAGGCAGGCTCTGCTGGCTTCTTTTCTTGCAGCCGTTGCCTGCGGGATTATAGGGACTCTGGTGGTGGTAAATCGTATGGTTTTCCTTGCAGGAGGTATCGCTCATGCTGCCTACGGAGGTGTGGGGCTTGCCTTATTTCTTAGATTTCCCATACTCCCTGTTGTAACGAGTTTTTCAGCTTTATGTGCTTTTTTCCTTGGCATTATAACCTTTCGCAGGCCACACCATACCGACGCTCTCGTAAGTGCTATTTGGTCTATCGGGATGGCCTTCGGAGCACTTCTCGTTAGCCTTACTCCTGGTTATCAATCAGACCTTATGGGCTATCTTTTTGGCAGTATTTTAACCATTTTGCCTTCAGACATTCTGATAATGTTGATACTTGATGGTGTGCTGATAGTATGGATTTCGCTCTTTTACCAGGAAATTGTAACGGTTTCCTATGATCCTGAATACGCTCAGGTGGTGGGTATCCCCGCTACAGCAATTTATTATTTCATCCTCGTCCTTACATCCATAGCCGTTATTCTCCTTATGCGATTTGTAGGGCTTATTCTTGTGCTTGCGATGCTCTCTATCCCCTCCTATTTAGCAGAACATTATAGCGGATCCTTAAAGGTAATGATGGTTCTTTCATCGATTTTTTCCTTTGTTTTTATGGCGTTGGGACTCTGGGTGGCCTATGAACTAAATTTGCCCGCTGGCCCGGTAATGATAATCATATCCGGGATAAGCTTTTCGGTTGTGGAAGCGATAAATTACGTTTGTCGTCATAAAAAATCTTGACACCATAAAAAGTTTGTCTTACCTAACTATTGGACAATCAAAGATGGGGTGGGAGGATATGAAAGATTTTATGGGATTCTGGAAATTCTGGAAGAATGGCTGCCCTCCGTGCGCGAACATGGTTCAGTCTTCTAAAGGTAAGGATAATTTGAAGCCTTTAGCTATGGTTAAATCAGGGAAGAAACTTAAGGTTTGCAGGATTATTGGTGGGAGAGGAGTTTGCGCAAGGCTTGCTCACATGGGAATTTATCCTGGTGTAGAGATGGAACTTCTTTGTGGTGGCTGTGATGCTCCGTGTATTGTAAGAGTTCACGATGTGACAATATCACTTGGTAAAGGTGTGAGTCAGAAGATCATGGTGGAAGAAATAAGCGGGTAAGCGGAAATTTTTTTTCTACCAATAGTTAGTCTTGCCTAACTTTTAGCCGTGGGCTGGAGGGAATTGATGGGAAAGCGAATTATCCTGATGAGGCAGATGAGCAAAGGACAAAAAGGCATTATACATTCAATAAAAGCAACAGGGGAATTAGGAAGGCGAGTCCGAGATATGGGACTTACACCTGGAACTCCTATAGAGATTCAGGGAAGAGCGCCTCTCAAAGACCCTGTTGCCATTAAGGTTCGAGACTTTCGGTTGACTCTTAGAAATAATGAAGCAGATTACATTGAGGTTGAAGTAGAGGAGAATGATTCATGAATCAAGAGCTTGTCGTTGCTCTTGCCGGTAATCCTAATTGTGGGAAATCGACCCTTTTCAACGAACTGACCGGTGGACGCCAGCACGTAAGTAACTATCCCGGTATTACGGTTGAAAGAAAAGAAGGGTTTCTAAACTTTGACGGATTTAGATTGAAGGTGGTTGATCTTCCTGGCACTTATTCCTTAACAGCATATTCCCTTGAAGAACTTGTGGCTAGGGACTTTATTGTGGATGAGAAGCCCCACGTTGTGGTGAATATAGTGGATGCGACAAGCCTTGAACGACATCTTTATCTGACAGTTCAGCTTTTGGAACTCGGAGTTCCGGTAATCCTTGCACTTAATATGATGGATATGCTTGAACAGCGAGGAATATCCATAGATGTAGAAAAACTTTCAAAGCGGCTTGGAATTCCAGTTGTTCCTATGGTAGCACGAGTCGGCAAAGGTAAGGAAGAACTCCTACGAACAATCGTTGAAATGGCTAGAACCCCACGTAATCCTTCTAACGTCTTTACCATTTCGTATGGCCCCGATGTAGATCATTTCCTTCACGAAATGGAACAGCTTATTGATGAAAAGAAATTTCTTACCGATAAATATCCTCCCAGATGGATTGCCCTTAAGTATCTTGAAGAGGATCGCCAGATTATTGATAAAGGCGATGCAATTGATAAAGAATTTTCCGAGTATCTAAAATCCATGGCTGGAAAATTAGCCGATCATATTGCAAAGACTCTGGAAACCTATCCCGAAGCAATTATTGCAGATTATCGCTATGGCTTCATTACAGCCTTACTTAAGGGTGGCATAATCCAAAGACAATTCTTGCCTGGAAGACGGGAGTTTACCGATATACTTGACCGCATCCTTACTAATCGCCTTTTGGGACCGATCATTATGATCCTTATTCTTTATCTGGTCTATACCGTGACTTTTACTTACAGTGAATTCCCGGTAGAACTGGTTAAGCGGTTTTTTGATTTTACCGCCCGTGTTGTTACAAGGGCTCTCCCGGAAGGACCGTTACAATCCCTTATTGTGGATGGCATAATAGGTGGTGTGGGAAATGTTTTTAGTTTCGTGCCGCTAATAGTTCTGATGTTTTTATGTATAGCCGTTCTTGAAGATACTGGATATCTGGCTAGAGTTGCCTACATGCTTGATAGAGTTTTTAGAATTTTTGGGCTTCATGGCAATTCGGTGATGGCTTTCATTATCGGAGGAGGAATTGCCGGTGGATGTGCTGTGCCTGGCGTTATGGCTACAAGGACTCTCCGTAGCTCAAAGGAACGACTTGCAACTATTCTTACGACGCCTTTTATGAACTGCGGTGCTAAGTTACCTGTTTACGCTATGATCATTGCCACCTTTTTCGAAGCAAAACGAGCCCAAATTATGGTCATTCTGACTTTGTTTTCCTGGTTGATAGCTCTCGTTGTGGCATGGATACTTAGATCAACCATTTTAAAGGGACCTCCTACTCCATTTTTGCTTGAACTGCCAGTATATCGCCTTCCAACCGTAAAAGGTCTGGTCATCCACACGTGGGAACGCACCTGGCAATATCTAAAGAAAGCCGGCACGATCATTGTTGCCATAACCGTTCTTTTGTGGGCATTGATGAGCTACCCCAAGCCACCTGAAGAGATGATGCAAAATGTAAAATCGGAAGACAAATCCAGGGTGGAACTTGAGTATTCCATTGCAGGAAGAGTGGGTAAAAGCCTTACTTTATTGAGCCATCTCTGTGGATTCGACTGGAAAGTTAATGTAGCTCTTTTTGGAGGCTTTGCCGCCAAAGAGGTAATTCTATCAACTCTTGGAACGGCTTATGCTCTGGGAGCTGAAGGCGAAGACAAAGAAACCGCAACCAAAAGCCTTAGTGAAAGGCTAAAAAACGATCCACAATGGACGCCCCTTCTGGCATGGAGTTTCATGATCTTTGTGATGATCTATGCCCCTTGCATGGCAACTCTTGCGGTAATTGCTAAAGAAACGGGAAGCATCAAGTGGAGTCTCTTCGCCCTGGTATTCAATACTCTTGTGGCTTTTGCAATCTCAACGGCTATATACCAGCTTGGCAGAGTGCTCGGTTTTTCTTAAAAAGGAGAAACACTATGATTCAATTAATAGCAGTATGGTTTGTTGTGATCGTTTGTATCATCGTTGTGGTAAGATTTTTTGTGCGGGGCATGAAGCAGGGGGGCTGTGATTGTGCCTCCTGTTCCGCGTGTGACTGTGATGGTAGAATCGATAAGTCATACATACCAGAAGAAAAACACGAACAGAAGGAATGTTACAGTGGAGATAGAGGTAAGCCTTAAGAGGCCGAGTGAATATCGTTATAGAATACAGTGTGAGTGTGGTCTTAGAAAAAAACTGAAAGGTATTCTTGAAGAACTTGCCCCCGGGAAAAGAAGATTTTGGATTTGCGACCGCGAAGTAGTAGGGAAATGGGCTGGTGATTTTTACTGGGAGGATGATGAAGTAATCGAATGGGAGGCTCTCGAGGAATTAAAAAATCTGCACTCGATTGAAACGCTTGCTCGGGAATTGTTACGTCTTGGAGCCGATAGGTCATCTCTCTTAATAGCTGTAGGCGGAGGAGTCACAGGGGATGTAGTGGGGTTTCTTGCTTCTGTGTACATGCGAGGCATTCCTTTTGTTCAGATTCCCACAACTCTTGTGGCTCAGGTGGATAGTAGTATTGGCGGGAAAACGGGAGTTGACCTTCCTGAAGGGAAAAACCTTATCGGAACTTTTTACCAGCCTTTGTGGGTTGCAATAGATCCTGAGTTTTTGATCACTTTGCCTGATCATATTTTAGCTCAGGGGATGGCCGAGGTTATAAAAACTGCATGGATTGGTGATGCCGATTTAGTAAAATTTTTAGAAGAACAATCTCAGGCCATAAAGTCACGCAAATTAAGCTGTTTGGAAGAAATAGTTAGCCGATGTGCTCAGATAAAAGCTCGTATTGTTATGGCGGACGAAATGGAAGGCGGGCTGAGACGTGTGTTAAATCTTGGACACACCTTTGGACATGCAATTGAGAAGGTGAGCAATTATTCTATTCCTCACGGTAACGCTGTTGCCATCGGCTGTGTTTGTGCAGCAAGGCTGAGTGTTTTACTGGGAAAAATTACCGATGATATTAGCGCAAAGATGGTTTCTCTTTTTTCCAGATATGACCTTCCCGTAAAGATTCCACAATTACTTAGACCTGAAAAAATTCTGGAAGCCTTTAGATCCGATAAAAAGAAAACTGATCAAGAATTTACTTTTGTGCTGCCTCTTGAGCCAGGACGCTTTGAATTATATGTTACAAAAGATCTTGCTCTGGTGGAAAAAGCTATACTTTTAAGTTATTGAAAACTTCTTGACGTAGTGTGAATACTTTATTAGCATATTGAAGTGTCTAGTTGTTCAGTAGGTTTTGCGTGTTTGTCAAATCAACCATTACAGGAGGAGGATTGTAGATGAAGAAGCTTGTTGGAATCCTTGGGGCTGTGGTTCTTTGTGCATCGCTTTTAGGCGGTTGCGCCAGCACTAAGGAAATCAAAGCATTGCAGGATCAGACTCAGCAGGCTCTGCAGCAGGCTCAGCAGGCTCAGCAGCAGTGCCAGGCCAGCGCTCAGGCAGCCGAATCCGCTGCCCAGAGAGCTGAGCAGGCCGCTCGCAAGGCTGAAGCAATGGCTGCCAAGTGTGAAAGCATTTTCATGAAGCACATGAAGAAGTAATTTTGGTTTTGGTATTTCTAAATTCAAAAAAGGGGGAAAATCTTTTCCCCCTTTTTATTTGGTCGCCATTTTTTGCTCTATTTGGCTCTTTCTTCAAATTCAGCGTCCACTACGTCTTCATCAGATTTTCCAGATTTACCGCTGTCCTTTTCGGTTCCTGTTTCCTGAGATTGTGTTGTTGATTCGCTGGCTTTCTGGTATGCCTTTTCGGCAACTCGATGAGAGAGGTTTATAAGAACATTCGTTTCTCTTTCTATAGCGTCTTTGTCAGTTCCTTCCATGAGCTTTTTGAGTTTTTCAATTTGAGATTCAATTTCGGCTCTCGTTGCTGAATCTACTTTTTCCCCAAGGTCTCTCAGACTCTTTTCTACGCTGTATATAATATTGTCGGCTTTATTGCGAGCTTCAACCAGTTGGCGTTTTTTACGATCTTCTTCTGCGTGAAGCTCAGCCTCTTTTATCAGTCTCTGGATCTCCTCCTCAGAAAGCCCACTTGACGGCGTGATCCTGATAGCCTGTTCTTTTCCTGTAGCGAGATCCTTGGCTGATACATGAACAATGCCGTTAGCGTCAATGTCAAAGGTCACTTCGATTTTCGGAACTCCTCTAGGCGCTGGCGGAATGCCCACCAGATCAAAGCGAGCAAGACTCTTGTTGTCAGCCGCCATTTCACGTTCGCCTTGCAATACATGTATGGTGACAGCGGTTTGGTTATCGGCGGCTGTAGAAAATATCTGGCTTTTCCTGGTGGGGATTGTTGTGTTGCGCTCGATAATTTTCGTCATTACACCGCCAAGAGTTTCTATGCCCAGAGAAAGAGGCGTTACGTCAAGAAGCAATACATCCTTTACTTCGCCTTTTAACACCGCTCCCTGAATTGCGGCACCAATTGCTACTACTTCGTCAGGGTTTACACCTTTGTGAGGCTCCTTCCCGAAGAAGTTCCTGACCAATTCCTGCACCTTCGGCACTCGAGTCATTCCACCTACGAGTATGACTTCATCTATATCTTTTGGAGTCAGACCGGCATCTTTTAGAGCCTGTTCCATAGGAGGAATGAGACGATCTAAGAGATCTTCGACAAGGGATTCGAATTTAGCTCGAGTGAGTTTTTTTACCAGGTGTTTTGGGCCTGTAGCATCTGCCGTTATGAACGGCAGGTTAATTTCCGTTTCCAAAACGGTTGATAACTCTATTTTGGCTTTTTCGGCTGCGTCTTTGAGGCGCTGCAGAGCCATACGGTCGTTTCTAAGGTCTATACCAGTTTCTTTTTTGAATTCATCGACAAGCCAGTCGATAATGCGTTGATCAAAATCTTCTCCTCCCAGGTGAGTGTCACCGCTGGTTGACTTGACTTCAAAAACTCCGTCACCGATCTCAAGAATAGAAATGTCGTACGTGCCGCCTCCAAGATCGAATACCGCTATCTTTTCGTCTTTTTTTTTATCAAGTCCGTAAGCAAGTGATGCAGCGGTTGGCTCGTTTATGATTCTAAGCACATTAAGGCCGGCTATTCGCCCGGCATCCTTGGTTGCCTGACGTTGACTGTCGTTAAAATATGCAGGAACTGTAATTACGGCGTCAGTTACTTTTTCGCCAAGGTAGTCCTCTGCCGTTTGTTTCATCTTCATCAATATGTAAGCCGATATTTCGGGGGGACTGTAAACTCGCCCACGAATTTCAATATGAGCATCACCGTTGGGAGCAGGAACAACCTTATAAGGTAGAATTTTTAGGTCGCGCTGAACTTCTGGGGAATCGTATTTTCGCCCCATAAGTCTTTTGACGGCGAAGACGGTGTTGGTGGGATTTGTAATGGCCTGACGTTTAGCCACCTGTCCCACCAATAGTTCGCCCGTGTCCGTAAAAGCTACCATTGACGGTGTAGTTCGACCCCCCTCCGAATTTACAAGTACTTTCGGTTCTTTACCCTCCATTATGGCGACAACCGAGTTTGTTGTTCCAAGATCTATGCCTATTACCTTGCTCATGAGTTGTTGTTTACCTCCTTTAAATGAAATGAGTCTGGCGACTTTCTATAGAGAATACGGTAGAGCACTTTAAGTCGGGAAGCATTCGTTAAAAAAGCAAGGAAAGACGGGGTTATTCCCCCAGATCTCCCTTGCTTTTATCTGGGGCTAATATCAATGGCGAGCAGATCCTTTAGCCACTACAACCATTGCAGGGCGAAGAAGCCGATCTCTAAAGGTGTAGCCTTTCTGGAATTCTTCTATAACCGTGTTTTCAGGATATTCAGTCGATTCTCGCTGCATCACGGCTTCGTGGTATCTGGGGTCAAAGGGCATCCCCACAGAATCAAAGGGTTTACAGCCAAATTTTTCCAGTACCGACAGAAAGTTCTTCAGTGTTAGTTCAACACCTTCCCTTAAAGTTTTGACATCGGCTTCTCCTCCTGCGTGTTGGAGAGCTCGCTCAAGGTTGTCTATAACAGGAAGAAGTTCTCGAAGAAGTTGCTCATTTCCGTAACAAATGATGTCTTCTCGCTCACGCTCAAGCCTTTTTCTCATATTGTCAACATCTGCCATCATTCTGAGCATGCGGTCATTGAGTCGAGCAATTTCTTCTTCTTTTTGCTTCAAGAACTCAAGGAGTTCTTCTCGAGATAATTCCCTGGTTTCGCTTGATTCCTGGCTTGTTTCTTCTGCGGCTCCTTCGTTGGTTACAGAAGCTTGACTCTCTTTAAGTTCTTCTGCTTCTGACTTGGTTTCAACATGATTACCACTTTCAATCTTTATCATTTTATCAACACCTCCTCGTTCACGCCGAGTTTTTAGATTTTCCAAGGGGATTTTGCATGTATTCACTCACTACCTGCGCAGTGAATTCCACTATAGGCACAATACGCGGGTAATTCATTCTTAGTGGGCCAATGACGCCTATTGCTCCCAGCACAAAATCACCGCATCGGTAAGGGGAGGAAACAACGCCAATTTCTCGAAATTCCTGAAACTGGCTTTCTGGCCCTAGAATTACATGCACTCCCTCTTTCGATCCGATAGCCATGTCCAGAAGTTTAACTATACGGCTTTTGTCTTCAAAGGTTTTTATAATCTGACGTAATCTGTCCACATCTGAAAATTCAGGATTATTAAGGAGATTCGCCTGTCCCTCAATGTAAACGTTGGCTTCAAGTTCTCCCGCCTGAGATAGTAATTCTCCTAGTAGTTTCATGACCCGAGCGTAAATATGATCAAAGACCATTTTGTCATGTTGCATTTCTTCGAGAATTTTGGCTTTAACTTCTCCTAGGGTCGATTCCTTAAGAATGTCGTTAAGATAACGGCTGTATTTGTCGAGTTCTTCCTGCGAGATGTCCTCTTCTGTCCGAATAAGTTTGTGATGGACAATGCCTGATTCTGCTATGAGAATCATCAAAATATAGCATTCGTGAAGTCGTACGAATTCGATGCGTTTTACTCTGATGTTTTCAAGCTTTGGGAATAGCACAACCCCTACTTGCGAACATAATTCCGAAAGAAGATGGGAAGTTCTTTTTAGTATGTCTTCAGTGCTTCCAGCTGTGTCCTGGTATGCTCGCCTGATGAGTTCTTGTTCCTCTTTCTCAAGTTTTCTTGATTCCATAAGGGATTCGAGGTAAAGTCTGAGCCCTTTTTCCGTGGGAATTCTTCCGGCCGAAGTATGAGGTTGGTAAAGATAGCCCATTTCTTCAAGGTCGGACATAATATTGCGGATGGTCGCTGGTCCTAGATGTTTCATATACTTGCGCGAGACAGTGCGCGATCCCACGGGCTCGCCTGTATGAATGTAATCAATGACTACAGCTTTAAGCACTTCCTGATCTCTTGGACTAAGCTCAGACACACCCCTCACCCCCTTTTCCATTTTTTTCTTTTCACTACATCATTCTTGTCTTCTTCCAGGGCTAATTCAAAATTTAGTGTTAATTTACGGATGTGTCAACCAGACACGGGAGTCTTCTAAAATTACCGGTACCTGTAAGAGCACATCCTGCTGCAGAAAATGCGTTGTAATTTTGTACGTGTTTAGGTAGCGGCATACGGCCGTGCGCCACTACTTCACTACTTCATTGCATCAATCCTACGGTTTTGCCGAAAGTTGAGCCAAACAAAAGTGAACAGAATGGTTCCTGGTTATTATTATTGTTCGTCATTTATGTCTAAGGATTTGCCGTATTCTTTGAGCTTATTTCGGAGAGTGCGCACCGTTATGCCAAGAATCTCTGCGGCTTTTGTGCGGTTGCCATTGGTAGCTTTAAGAGCCTGATATATGAGCTTTCGTTCCATTTCTCGTATGGGCATTATTGATTGAAAACCCTCTGAGGTTGAAGATGCTTCCTTCATTGTTTCATCGAATACTATGTGGTGAGGAAGTATTTCTTGTGAAGGTGAAAGTATGTGAGCACGCTGAATTACGTTTTCCAGCTCCCTCACGTTGCCAGGCCAGGAGTGTTTTTTCAGTTTTTCCTTTGCAGCAGAGGAAAGCTTTTTAGGAATGGAGTTTTCCAGCCTGGCGATTTTAGTCAAAACGTATTCTGCTATAGGAACTATGTCTTCCGGACGTTCTCTGAGAGGAGGTATTTTAAGAGGCATGACGTTCAAGCGATAGTAAAGATCCTTTCTAAACGAGCCGTCTTTTATCTTTTCCTCCACTACGACATTTGTCGTTGCTATAACTCGCACGTTTAACGGTACAGGGCGAGTTCCCCCCAGGCGCTCCACTTCTCGCTCTTGAAGCACTCTAAGAAGCTTTGCCTGCAGGTGAAGAGGGATTTCTGTTACTTCGTCAAGTAGAATTGTTCCTCCCTGAGCTAGCTCAAATTTGCCTGGTTTCTGTCGAGTTGCTCCTGTAAACGCTCCTCTTTCGTAACCAAAAAGCTCACTTTCAAGGAGAGTTTCAGGAATTGCAGCACAATTGACTGCAACAAACGGTCCATGCCTTCTTGGACTGTTTCTATGGATGTAACGGGCGAAGAGTTCCTTACCTGTGCCACTTTCTCCCTGAATGAAAACCGATGCCTCGCTAGTGGCCACTTTACGGGCAAGCTGGATCAGTTCTTTCATCTTGGGACTTGCCGATACGATAGAACATTCTTCCGTGTCCGAAATGTTTGGAGGAAAGAGAGATTCCTTAAGCCATTCAATAGTTTTTATGAATCGCTCTTTCGCCGTTGGTATTACCCATACGTCATCAGCTCCGTGTTTTACAAGAAACATGGCATCGTCTATGCTTGGGCGATTGGTGAGAACTATTAGATACGCCCTAGGAATGGTTGTTTTGATCCTGTCTATAGCTAGGCCTGTTTCCTGGGAGGAAGCTTGCATGGGGATGAAAAGGACGTGGAAGTGATTATCAGGTATTGAATCGATCAGTTCTTGAAGAGATGCGAATACGTGGACTTCGTCTTCTCCAGACTGTAATTCTTTGATAGGTATGTGCTGGTTCTTTACAATTCCTATCTTCATGGCTTTTGCTCAGCCTCTGGGGTTTTGCTTTTTTTCTCAAGCTTTCTAGCAAATTCTATGTATCGTAGCCCATCTTCTCCAACTTTTTTCCAGAAAGGATCTTCGCATTGGGACAACTGCTTCAGTGCGGATTCGGATAAGTCAAATTGTTGTTTGGACAGATAGAGGTTGTAAAGTTTGTAAATAAGCTGGCATTTTTCGCTTTGAGTCGGCGCCGTATCAATGGCTTCTGTAACTTTTTCAATAAGTTCCTGGGACCGTTTCATGTTTTCGAGGCAATAAATTTGGAACTTGAGCAATTTGAATTTTTCTTCTGGAGATAGTTCCTTAACATGAGCGGTGACATCGGATATGAGTTTCAAAGCATTGTTCCACGCCTTAAGCTCGGTTAAACATTCTATAGCCGGGAGGAATAGGTCTTTTTCATAACCGTATAGAGCGATAAGGTTCTGGAAAACCTGTGCGGCTTCAGCAAATTTTTTTCGGAACATAAGGATTTTCCCAAATATTAGAGCGTGTTCTTTATCCAGGTTTGGTATTTGTCTGAAAATAACCTCAGCTTTGTCCAGTTCGCCAAGAACGTAGGCACAATATGCAGCCGCCAATAGCCAGTCTCTTGGTGGTTTGGAGGCTGTAGTAAGAAGTTTATCTAATAACTCCAGTGCCTTTGAGCAGTCCTTTTCCTGGTACAAGCTTATGGCAATGGCTTCTGTCACGGCTTGGTCTTCCAGAAAATCTCCTCGGTACTTATTATACACTTCGATGGTCTTTTGATAGTGTCCGTTGCGATATTCATCCAGCAACCATTCCCTTAGAACGTCTTTTTTTAGTTCTACAAGATCTTCTGCCACTGAGGCTGTTTCCTTACGTGAAGATAATTTCTCCATGGCTTCTTCAATTTTAGCAATGGCTTCGTCAAATTTCTTTTGGTTTTTAAGAAGCGATGCCCATCTGAAATAGAGTATAAGCCATAGAGAATCGGGAAGAGACTTTGTAGCAAGATCTTCGTAAATAGCAAGAGCCTGCTCATGCTTGCCTTTTTCCTCTAAGAGTTGAGCTCTCCTGAGAAGCGTTATATATCCCCCCTCGGTATCAGGCATATTAGCGATGATGCTGTTTTGTAGGCGCTCGGCAAGGGCTTCTTTGCGACTTTGTAAAAGCGTTTCGGCAATGTAAGCCCAGAGCATGTCGTCAGATGGTGCTTGAGGAGATAAGTTCAGGTACCAAAGAAAGGCTTTTGACGCTCCCTGGTAGTCTCTCATACCGAAAAGGGTTTCTCCAAGGATCTTGAGAAATTCTGGGTTCTCAATATATAACGACGGGTAAAACTCGATGGCTCTTTTTAGTTGGATAAGAGCCGGTTTGTAAGCTCCTCCTGCAGTGAGTGTCTTACCAAGCAAGAACGATATTTCTGCTACAGACTTGGGCGATAGGGCTACTTTCATAGCTTCAAAGAAAGCTTTAACAGCTTCGATGTAATTGGCTTTTTGAAGATGGATTTCTCCAAGAGTTTTCCATGCGCAGAAAGCCACGTCATTCGAAATGGAGCTTTTCAATAGTTCTTCGATAGTTTGCTGAGCTCTTTTTGTCATTCCCGTCTTAAAAAACACATTGGCAAGAAAACATCGAACTAACGGGGCTCTGGCATCGTTTGGTGACCTGTCCAGTGCTCGTTGAAGCGCTTCGCCCACTTCGGTACCGGCTTGAGATAGATTTTTTTCGTTTAGTTTATAAAGGCTCATAGCAAGTCCATAAAAAGCCTCGTTTATGTGCTCCCCCTTTGCCCTGTCAATATATCGCCGATAAAGATTTATCGCACGATTGTAATCTTCTCGGTTGTAGGCCTTATTTGCTTCTACAAAAAAGATCTCTTCAAATGGAATTTCTTCTGATCCAAGCTGGGGAATAACTTCTTCTTTCTTTTCCTTCGGGGTGATGCTCTGTTTTTCCAGGCTAGCCATGGTTTCCTCAAGAAGCTTTTCTACGGATTCTTCTTTATAAACAGCCCTGAAGGACATAATGTCAATTACCAGACGATAGGTTGGTCCCTTCGTAGTGTCAGCGGTTGGAAGCACAAGATATTCTGCTTTTGCTTTGGGATCTGCAAGTAAAATCTCAAGCACTCCTTCCTTGCCTTCTTTAATATCTATGCTTTTTACAACAGAAGGTAAGGACTGAAGACTTTTTTTGACATTTTTGTCCGGTGCTTGAAGCTCTTTGAATGTTACGGTTATCTTGGGCAAACTGGCGATGTTTACTTTCTTGGGAAATCCTCCTTCAATGACAAAATTAAGACGAACTGTTTCTGGAGCCGTTTCTGTCGAAAATCCGACGATCTTTTCTGCGTAACAGATTGATGTACCCGACACTACTGTCAAATATCCTGCAACGAAAACAACAATACAAGCAATAAGGATATGTGATCTGGTCGTTTTTCCCATTTCTTGACCTTATTGTTTTGTGCGCATAAAACCTTTCTGCCTTTGGTAGTAAAGGATTCCATTAGTTGAAAGGCAATTTTAGTGCCATGGTTAATCCGCTGGTTTGTAGGATAGATCCATGCCTAGTTTTTTCATTTTTTCTATTAAAGTTGTTCTATTAAGCCCAAGGAGTTTGGCCGCCTGACTTTTGACACCACCGGTTCTTTCCAATGCCTGTTGAATGAATTTCCTTTCTAGGTCTTCGAGCATTTTCTTAAGATCAAGGCCGGTTTCAGGAAGCTTGGCAAAACTAGAGTCTAGCAATTTTTCTTTCTTGCTTGGGCGTAATCTTTCAGGGAGATCCTTTACGGTAATTTCGTTTCCATCTGAGAGTATGATCAGGCGTTTGATGATATTTTCAAGTTCTCTTACGTTTCCAGGCCATGAATATTCCATGAAACATTCCATGACTTCTGGTGTTACTTTTTTCTTTCCACCTCCATCTTCAGAAATGGAAGCATAACGCTCAAGAAAATTTTCCACCAGAAGAGGAATATCCTCCTTTCTTTCTCTAAGTGGAGGCACATAAAGAGGAACAACGTTCAGTCTATAAAAGAGGTCTTCCCTAAAAGAACCCTCCTGAACAGCCTTCCACAAATCTTTATTGGTAGCAGCAATGACTCGAACGTCTACTTCAATTGTTTTAAGCCCTCCAACTCGTTCAAATTTATGTTCCTGGAGGAATCGCAATAGTTTAACTTGAAGCGGCAGCTTCATTTCCCCGATTTCGTCAAGAAAGATGGTTCCGCCATTAGCCAGTTCAAATCTGCCGATTTTTGTGCGAATGGCTCCAGAAAAAGCTCCCTTTTCGTGTCCAAAGAATTCGCTTTCCAAGAGCTCTTCCGGTATGGCACCGCAATTTATTGGAACAAAAGGTTTGTCTCGCCGATTACTCCTTCGGTGTATCGCCTGAGCGACCAGTTCCTTACCTGTACCGCTTTCGCCAGTAATCAAAACTGTCACATCGGACTGGGCTACTCGGTTAATCAGTTTGTATAGTTTTTTCATAGCTGGACTTACACCAACTAGACCTTCAAATTTCTCTATTTGGGACGCTTCATCCGTAATTTCACAGGAAGAATCCGCATTGGTTAACTCTTTGTTTCTGGATGAAAATGTGTCCTTTACCACTTCAAGGATGCGTTTCGGAGATATTGTGGCATCTAAGGCAATATAATTGGCAGCTCCTTTTTTAACCACCAGTACCGCTTTTTCTATGGATGGTTCCTTTGCCATTATGACCACAGGGAACGTGAGAGCCAAGCTCTGGCAGTAATCTAGGACCTCCAGACCGCTTTTTCCTTCAAGAACGTCTTCTACAAGTGCCATGTTGATTTGTTGTCGATCTATTATGCGTACAGCCTCGTCGCCGTTTCGAGCAGTTACAATTTTGTATCCTTCCCTGGATAGAACCGTGCTTAAATCTTCGACGAAGTCATCATTTTGGCAAGCAATCAAGATTGTTTGTTCTGGTTTTATAACCATACTGCCCCCTGCGGTATTTTGTGTTACCGGAATAATGACTTGTCCTGTGCAGCTTGATGCTTCAAGAAAATGACATTAGCCAGAAATGAGATGGTTAACAAGAAAAATTTTTAAAGCTGTGAAGCATCTTTTCGTCTTTGGATTTCTAAGAAAAGTCCGGAATTTGCCATATTTTGTTTAGAAACGAAAAGTCCATAAAGGGCTCAAAAGGTTTTTCTGCGCTTGTTACCAAAAAAGCCAGGTCAATCCAGGCTCTCGCGCAGTCTATTACAGCACTGTCACTACTTGCAATTACACTTTCTTCATAGGGGAATTGCCTTTCCGGCACAGGTACTACCTGAGTTTCCCCCCTTATCCCATATTTGTTAAACAATTCTTTGTAGATCCGAGCCAATTCGCCACTTCTGCTTATGGGAGCGTCAAAATAAATGACGGCTTTTCTGATCTCAAGCTCTGCAAGGAAGCGACATACCATTTCCGCTGCGAAAAAACTTGCTTCCGTTAATTTGAAACTACTTGATACGCCCGCTATGTCACGAATGACTCCATCGTTGCCTTTAACGGTAGTTCGCCCAAGAAGGATGCTTTCTACTGTGATATGTACATTATGTCCATCTACCGTAAGGTTGTGTTTTTTTAGCTCGGCGGTGGTTACTCGTTTGCTTCTTCGCTCTAAAGCTTCTTTTTGTCCGAAAATACCCCGCCTGAGAACATTTCGTTCCATTGCTGCTAGATCATAACGGTTTCCTACTAGTTCAAGAGATCGTTCTCGAGTATAGTGTCGACTCTGAAGAAAGTAAAAATCAAACGATGCAGCAAGTATAAGATCTTTTCTTAGCTGGGCTTCCTTGGGCATAGTAGCTTGCGTTGCATTACAGAGCCGTTTTTACTAGCTTGACGACTTTGTCGTCTGTTTTGTAAGGATTGCACCTTTTGTGGTGCAATCCTTAAAGGTTCATTGGCCTATTTGTTTTATAGCTCGCAGTTGTTTTAAGCTGTCTTTGACACAAGAGTGGTGCAATTAGCTTTTTTGAGACATTTTGGCTTCTTCTTCAGCTTTAAGATCTTTCCGAAGGATTTTGCCAACGCTACTCTTGGGAAGGCTGTCTCTAATTTCCACAATCCGTGGGACCTTATAAGCCGCCAGCCTTGCTTTACAAAACGCAATGATCTCTTCTTCAGTAAGAGTTTCTCCCGGCTTTGGAACCACAAAAACTTTTACAGTTTCACCTCGGTAAGGATCCTTGACCCCAATTGTTGCCGCATCGAGAACTTTTGGATGGCTGTAAAGCACTTCATCGATTTCACGAGGATAAATATTGTAGCCTCCGGCTATAATCATATCTTTTTTGCGATCCACAATGAAAGTGTATCCATCATCGTCCATCATAGCTATATCGCCAGTATAGAGCCAACCGTTTCGAAGGGCTTGTTTGGTTTCTTCAGGTTTTTTCCAGTAGCCCTTCATAACCTGAGGCCCCTTGATAATAAGTTCTCCGGGCTCTCCGGGAGGCAGTTCCCGTTCCCCTGTTTCCGTGTCAACAATCTTGGCATAGGTATCAGGCACAGGTAGCCCAACGGAACCAGGTTTTCTTAGCCCCTTAATGGGATTACAATGCGTAACCGGGCTTGCTTCGCTTAATCCAAATCCTTCCACAATGATACTGCCGGTCATTTCTTCAAATCTTTTCATAACATCAACGGGCATAGGGGCTGAGCCAGTAATGCAAAATCTGACAGAAGATAGGTCGAACTTATGTATCTGCGGGTGATTTAGGATAGCTACGTAAAGAGTTGGAACTCCCGGGAAAAGAGTTGGTTTGAACTTATGAAGAAGTTTCAGCAAATCGTTGATTTCGAACTTAGGGATGAGGCAAACGTAACCACCTGTGTAGAGGGCATGGTTCATACATACAGTCATGCCGAATACATGGAACAGGGGAAGTAATCCAACAACTCGTTCTTCGCTCACTCGAATGTCTGGAAACCAACTGTTAATCTGAACAACATTAGCAAGGATGTTTTTGTGAGTGAGCATAGCCCCTTTGGCTACTCCTGTGGTGCCTCCTGTGTATTGTAACACAGCAAGGTCTTCAAGTTTTGCTCCGCAGGGACGGTCAGTTGGAGGAGTGCGATTTATCAAATCACTGAAATTTAGCACGTTGGTGCTATAAGGCACTTTAGTGAAGAGCTTTTGCTTTTTTGCCTTTATTGGGTAGAGCATGGAAAGAGGGAAGGGTAGAGCTTCTCGAAGGCTTGTTACAATAACTTTTTTGACCATTGTTTTATCAAGCACAGATGCGATCTTAGGGTATAGATGATCGAGCACGACAGCGAATTCTACGTCCCCATCGTTCCACTGGTGCTCTACTTCCCGTTCAACATACATTGGGTTTGTGTTCACTACCACACCGCCAAGCCATAAAATAGCGTAGTATGCTATGAAGAACTGAGGACAATTGGGAAGCATGATAGCAACTTTAGTTTCTTTCCCAACGCCAAGGCGAGCGAGAGCTTCTGCAAATCGCATTATTCGATCCCATAGCTCTCTGTAGGTGAGGGTCTTGCCGTAAAAGTATGTAGCAGGCGACTGTGGCCATTTTTCTACGTTTTTACCGAGAATTACAGGAAGGGGATCATCGGGATATGTGGCGTGTCTGGGTACTCCCGGATCGTAGTGGGCAATCCACAGGGCTTCCATAGATTCAATACTCATGACTTCAGCCTCCACATTTAAAAATAAAGGGGAGACATACCGTCCCCCCTTTCATGCCAGGAAACCTCTATCTAGCAAGTGCTTTTGTATTTTTTAACTTCTTCTGTGAAGACAGGGATGAACTTAAAGAGATCTTCCACAATACCGTAGTCAGCTTTGCTGAAAATAGGAGCGTCGGGATCTTTGTTCACGGCAACGATATACTTAGACGATCCCATGCCGGCAAGGTGCTGAATGGCTCCGGATATTCCAACAGCAATGTAGAGGTTGGGTGTAACTACTTTACCCGTCTGTCCAACCTGATCGGAGTGAGGTCTCCATCCAGCATCAACAGCAGCTCGGGAGGCTCCAACGGCCGCTCCAAGAACCTTTGCCAGCTCTTCCAGAATGACAAAGTTTTCCGCTGCCTTCATGCCTCGACCACCGGAAACAATAATATCAGCCTCGGTGAGCTCAATCTTACCGGAAGTATCCATTTCTACAGCCAGAACTTGGGATTTAGCGGCGGGTATTGTAGCGTTTACGGACACTATTTCAGCCTGTCTGCTTTCATCGGGTGTCAGGCAGGACATAACGTTTGGACGGCATGATATCATAACTAGAGCTCCATCAGCCCATTCATACCATCCGAGGCATTTGCCTCCGAAAAGTGGCCTTTTCGCTCTAATCTTGCCGTTTGATAAAGCAATTTCGGTTGAATCCTGAGCCAGCCCGGTTTCCAGGCGAGCAGCAAGGCGAGCAGCAAGGTCTTTGCCGTTCATAGACGCGGGAAGAAGCACAACAGCCGGTTGTGCCTGTTTTATAACGTCAGCTACTACAGGTGCATAAGTTTCAGCGTTGTAGTGTTCAAGTGCTGGATTATCAACCACGAACACCTTATCAACACCGTAATGACCCAATTTGGGAGCAGCGGCTGTTACACCTGATCCTACGGCAATGCCGTAAAGCTTAAGTCCCAGGGCGTCAGCAATACGACGTCCTTCACTGGCTATTTCAAAGGAAACTTTTCTGAAGTTTCCATCTCTATATTCTGCCACAATGCATACCGATTCGGCCATTTTGATCTTACCTCCCCTCCAGTTATATGACACCAGCTTCTTCGTGAAGCAGTCGAACCAGTTCTCTTGCTTTGCCTTCGGTGTCGAGGTTACCGTTAATGATCTTTCCTGGTTTTCTTTCTGGTGGACGTTCTAGCCCGACAAGCTTAATCTTTGCAGCAGTCCCACCACATTCGTCAGGGCTCAAACCGAGATCTGCAAGTTTCTTTACTTCGAGAGGTTTCTTCTTGGCTTTCATGATTCCTGGCAGGCTGGCGTATCTGGGATTCCACACAGCATGGGATCCACCCATTGTTACGACCACAGGAAGCGGTGCGGAAAGGATCATCTTTCCACCCTCAACGGGTCTTTCGATTTTCACTGTTTGACCGTCACATTCCATAGAAAGAGCAAGAGGAAGGTGAGGCCATCCCAGAAGTTCTGCCACCATAGGCCCTCTCTGGTTGTGATCGTAATCTACAGCTCTGTGACCGCAAAGCACTATGTCAGGATTAAGCTGCTTTACGGCGGCGGCAAGAGCCTTTGCAATGCCAAGGCTGTCGCTTTCATCAAGAGCGCTGTCGTCAATGAGAATTCCCTTGTCGGCACCCATTGCCAGAGCGGTTCGGATGGATTCCACAACACGCTGTGGTCCCCAGCTCACGATTGTTACCGTCCCCCCGTGTTTCTCCTTAAGCCTTAGAGCCGCTTCAACAGCAAACTCATCGTAGGGGTTGATAATCCACTTAAGGTCTGTTGTAACGATGGATTTGCCATCATCCGCTATCCGGATGACTGACTCGGTGTCCGGCGTCTGTTTCAGAAGCACTACAATGTTCACGTCCGTCCTCCTCCTTGCAACTTTTTAGTATTGATGGCTTATAGTCGCCAATCCTTCTTGACCAAATTTTTTGCTATTATGCAACACTTTTCGCAATATAAAATGAATGAATGATGATTCATTCACGCTATAGCAACATTCTTCCTCTATCGCAATAAAAAAATGCTATTCCCCGCTTTTTTGACCGATCAAAATATGCTACCTATTTGCTGCACAAATTTTCTGTTGGGGGAGATTCGATGATTTGGTGGCGTGGGAAAAAGAAAGAAACTGGTGAATCGGCTGGCGAAGAAATCCAGAATCTGAATATTTCTCTGGAGACCCAGGATAAAGTTCAAGAAAGTGCTGTTAGTGGCGAAGATTCTGAAAGCCGTAGTGGCTTTTGGGGACGATTGATCCGGGGGCTACAGAAGACTCGTGAGCACCTTTCTTCCAGAGTCGAGAAACTCTTTAAGAGCAAGCAGACCATAGACCGTGAGCTGTTTGATGAACTTGAAGAAATCCTTATTACATCTGATGTGGGAGTTGGTGCTACTAGAAAAATTCTTGATAATTTGAGTAGCCGCATAAAACGTGAATCGGTGAAAGAACTATCTGAACTTTACAGGCTACTTGAGGAAGAAATCACCCGTCTTGTTGATATTCCCGCTGAACCCTTTAACATTGATAGATCTACCCCCTTTGTCGTTATGGTTGTTGGTGTAAATGGGGTTGGGAAGACTACCACCATTGCTAAACTTGCTCACTTCTGGAAGACCGAAGGCAAAAAGCCTCTTGTTGTGGCTGGAGACACCTTTAGAGCGGCCGCAATAGATCAACTGGCTTTGTGGGCAGAGCGAATAGGAGTTCCCATTGTTAAGCAGAAACCAGGAGCAGATCCATCTGCAGTTGCTTACGATGCGCTTGAATCGGCGCTATCCAAAGGCTACGACGTTGTGATTGTGGATACGGCGGGTCGCATGCATACTAAATCGAATCTCATGGAAGAGCTTAAAAAGATGCGCCGGGTGATGGCAAAAAAGATTCCCGATGCTCCTCATGAGACTTTGCTTGTCCTGGATGCTACCACCGGCCAGAATGCCTATTCTCAGGTGAGAATTTTCAAAGAAGAGATAAACATTTCTGGCCTTGTATTGACGAAACTTGACGGCACGGCCAAGGGGGGAGTCGTCATAGGTATATGCCACGAATTTGGCATTCCGATACGGTTTATCGGGGTAGGGGAAGGCATTAACGATCTCCGCCCCTTCCAGCCGAACCTTTTTGCTAAAGCCCTTCTAGGCAGATATGATGAAGAATGATTTATCGCCCGATCAGGAGCTTTCTTCTATCACCGTGTATGTCCGGGAAGTGTTATGGTTGAACAGGAAGAGCCAGGGCTACATGACCTGGTAGTTAAAGATGGTGCTTCAGATGACGATGGCTTTACAAAATGACTCGTTCGACTGACTATTCGCTCAAAACTATCTCCCCCGCATTGCTTGCACTTGAGTTCTATTTGTTCGCTGGAAGAGATGATAAGCACTTCCTCAATGTTGCCGCACTTAACGCATCTGAATTCGTAAATTGGCATTTCTTTATCCTCCCTGCCTGGCTACCGAAAGAGACTCCTTTCAGTGCCTTAAATAAAATGTTCCCATGAGCCAGTTGACTCTCTGCATGCCCTTTAATGATACATCCTGCTTTAGATGCTGTCCACCCATTAGACCTGCTGGGTATGACCATCTGCTTTATTTTTCCAGTCTTAAGCGAGAATTTTTGGAAAACCGCCGCAGGTGGCTTGCTCAGGAAACGCCCCGTTACCGGCCTGTTGTTGGATTCTGGTGCTGGGGACTCGGGTATATTGATCCCACTTTAAGAATTGTTGGCTGTCTTCTTCATCCTGAGCAGAATGGGGGACTTGACCTTCGAGAACTTACCGGCTACGGAGCCAAATGTGCCAGGGAGCTATGTTACGAAGCGCAGCAGTTTTTACTGCTTCTAGAAGAAGCAAAGCTATTCTGGAGAGATCTTGCTCGTGGGCTTAGCAGTTTCTATTTCTCTAGCCCTCGGTCAAATCCTTTGTTTCACCTGCTTCGCTGGGGTTCTACTGTGCTTGAATATTTTAGGTGCTTTGCTAATGAGCGATGCTGGACGGTTACCGAGTTGACCTGGCGTTTTCCCTTCTTGATAGACGATGGCCTTGAGCCTCGAGCCTGGCGACTTCCCGTGGAGATTGCAGTACGGGAGGTTGCAAAATGGGGTGACCCGGAGGATATTTGCTGGAACAGCTTTTTTGCTGATGTTATGAAGCGATGGTCAGAGTTGAGCGCAGGAGAAGCATTCAAAGTCGCACCTTCTGATGATAGTCCTTACGTCCATAGTCTGAATGTGAAAGACTCTCTAAAGGACTTTATCCGGTTCTTCCTTGGGATTTCTAAAATGCGTCTTCATAAAGTTCTGGCACTTGAAGAAATACTGAAACAGGTTATCCTGGAAACTCGGGAGAATTACCTTCGTTGCAAGATGAAATCCGTTAAGGCGTAATGACTCATGACTCAGAGGCTGTTTCTTATCAAAACATTTGGATGCAAAGTTAATCAATGCGAATCGGCTTTTATGATTGAAAGCCTGCTTTCCCACGGTTACAGACTTGCTCAACCCGGGGAAGAGGCAGAAGTGTGTATAGTTCATGGCTGTGCTGTTACATCTAGAGCGTCATACGAATCAAGACAGGCTCTTTACCAGTTTCGCAAGCGATATCCCAATGCCGTTGCCTATGTTTTCACCGGCTGTGCCGCTCATTACGAAGGACTTTCCCTTGCTGAACAGCATATCGTTACTCATGTCCTTGGTAATACGGAAAAATTGGACATAGTGAAGTTTCTTGAAAATCCCGCCACCCCAGAGCGTCCTCTGGTTGCAGTGTCAGATCCAAGAGATTGTGCTCACGGAAGCATGAAGCCTATCGGCTACACAAGAATGTTCGGGGAACGTTCAAGGGCGTTCATAAAAATTCAGGATGGATGTGACGCCTTCTGTTCCTATTGTATTGTGCCGTATATGAGAGGAGGCCGTAGGAGTCTCGCTCCAGAAGTTGTGGCTGAGCAGATTCGATCCATGGTTATGGCCGGTTATAATGAAGTTGTTCTTACCGGCATTCATCTGGGACAGTGGGGGCAGGATCTATCACCACCGCAGAACATTCTCGATCTTTTGCGTTTTCTCGATGAACAAGAAGTAAAACCGCCAAGACTTCGTTTAAGCTCTCTTGAACCTACTGAATGTTCGCCAGAACTTATTGATTTTTTGAAGGATAAAGATTGGTTTTGTCATCATTTTCATGTGCCTCTTCAGAGCGGAAGTTCGGAAATATTAAGACTTATGAGTCGTCACTATGACCCGAAGTTCTATGCGGAAGTCGTAGGTCTCATTAGAACTGTATTTTCTGATGCTGCCATCGGAGCAGATGTAATTGTTGGATTTCCAGGGGAGAGCAAAGAGATGTTCGAGGAAACCTATCGCTTAATTGAGGCTCTCCCGATAACCTATCTCCATGTGTTTCCATATTCGCCACGAAAAGGCACTCCAGCGGCTGAACTTAAGGGGTTCGTTTCGGGGCCGGAGATTCGCCGCCGAGCGTCAATTCTCAGAAACCTTGGGATTGAAAAGAAACGGGCCTTTATGGTTTCCCAAATCGGTAGAACTCTGTCAGTTGTGCTGGAATCCCCCCTTCAGAGAGACGTTTGGCGAGCTACTTCTGATAATTACTTGCCGGTTCTGGTCTTTCCGGAAGGTAAAGTTTTGCAGAAAGGAGATCTTGTGCAAGTTAGGGTAGTTGATATAGATCATACAAGGTTTATGCTGGTAGGTCGGCTTGTAGGTGTAGATCTGTAGCCTGCTTCTGCCTGCCGGTGTTTTTTATGGTAGAGAATCTTATTGGGGCGTGATAATAAGAAGGACAGTTGAGGTAACGGTGATGTTTTGTAATACGGCGCCACTGCGCCATCATAGAATCTAAGAAGGAGTGGTCTGGGAAATGGAATATGAAGCCGTAATAGGGCTTGAAGTTCATGCTCAGCTTCTTACAGAAACTAAGATTTTTTGTGGATGTTCCACCAAATTCGGGGCAGATCCAAACACAAACGTCTGTCCTGTATGTCTTGGCATGCCGGGGGTTCTTCCGGTTGTTAACAGAAAGGTGGTTGATTTTGCCATCAAGCTTGCTCTGGCAACTAATTGTTCTATAGCACCAATTAGCCGCTTCGCTCGCAAGAATTACTTTTACCCCGACTTGCCCAAAGGTTACCAGATATCTCAATACAAGCTCCCTATCGCCGAAAACGGCTGGATTGATATCTCGGTCAATGGGGTTACTCGACGTGTAAGAATCAGACGTATTCACATGGAAGAAGATGCTGGAAAGCTAATACACGATGAACATCAGCCGCTGAGCTATGTGGATTTCAACAGAGCTGGAGTACCACTTCTTGAAATTGTGAGTGAACCTGATATTCGGACTCCTGAGGAAGCTGTGGCGTATCTGAAGGATCTTCGAGATATTGTGGTTTACCTTGGTATCTGCGACGGAAACATGGAAGAAGGAAGTTTCCGATGCGATGCTAATATTTCTCTTAGGCCTGTAGGTAGCCAGGAGCTAGGAGTGAAGACCGAGCTGAAGAATATGAATTCCTTCAGGAATGTTCAGCGAGCGCTGGAGTTTGAGATAAGACGCCAGCGGGCTTTACTAGAAAGAGGTGAACAAATTGTTCAGGAGACTCGGCTTTGGGATGCAGCGAAAGGTGTTACGGTGGGAATGCGAACAAAAGAAGAGGAACATGATTACCGCTATTTCCCTGAACCCGATCTTGTGCCTGTGGTAATAGATAAAGCCTGGATTGAGAAGATTAGAAAGACGATCCCTGAGCTTCCTGGTGAAAAAAGGCGCCGTTTTGCGGAGCAGTATAGCCTTCCGGAAAAGGATATTGATGTGCTGGTTTCTGATAGAGCTCTTGCAGATTATTTCGAGGCTGCGGTAGCCATTTTTCCCAATTCCCGTATGGTCAGCAACTGGATGCTTTCAGAACTTCTCAGGGAACTGAACCGAAGTGGACATTCTCCTTCTAGTTGCCCCGTGCCGCCGGAGAATCTCGCAGAACTACTTTCCCTTATGGACAACGGCACTATCAGTGGTAAGATCGCAAAAACCGTTTTTGAAGAAATGTACAAGAGCGGTAGGAAAGCTTCGGAGATTGTAAAAGAGCAGGGGCTTACTCAGGTTGCCGATGAAGAACTTATCGAAAAGATTGTAAATGACGTCCTTCAGGAACATCAAACCGAAGTGGAACGATACCGAAAAGGCGAAACTAAGCTGATGGGGTTTTTCGTCGGGCAGGTGATGAAGAAAACTCAGGGCAAGGCAAACCCGAAGCTTGTAAACGAAATTATTTTGAAGAAGGTAGGGGCAACCCAATGTAGTTGCCCCAAACAGTAGGGGCAACCCAATGTAGTTGCCCCAATCGGTGGGGGCAACCCGATGTGGAGGGCTGGCACGTAGGCCAGCCGGGCAGGCACGCAGGCCTGAGGGGCAGGCACAGGGGCCTGCCCCTACAGGTAGGGATAACCCTATTTGGTTGCCATACATAAGGGCATGCACGCAGGCCTGCCCCAACATCGCAAAGACGGGGTGGAGGATATGGGCGAGAACACTATAAGGCCTATTTTTTGGGATGGGGACGTTTGTGTTATCCTTGATCAGCGCTATCTTCCGCACGAAGAGAAATATATCCGATGCACAACGCCGGAAGAGGTTATTGATGCAATCAAAAACATGGCTATCAGGGGAGCTCCAGCGGTTGGACTTGCAGGAGCTGCGGCTGTAGCTTTGGGAGTTAGAGTATGGGCAACCCAATGTGATTGCCCTTCATCAGGGCAGGCACGTAGGCCTGACACTACTTTCTTCAAGAGCCTTAATGCTCTGTGCGATACGGTAAAGAAAGCTCGGCCTACTGGCTACAATCTTGAATGGGCTGTGGAAGTTATGAGATCTGTTGCTGTAGAGCGGGTTAATGAGCCGATAGAGAATATAGTTAAGGCTCTCAGGGAAAAGGCTGAGGCGCTTATCGAAGAGGACATAGCAATAAATAAAAGTATTGGACACTGGGGCAAAACGGTGATCCCGCAGGGAGCTCGTATTCTCACTTACTGTAACGCCGGTGCTCTGGCTACTGGAGGTTACGGCACGGCGCTGGGAGTCATTAGAGCTGCATGGGAGGAGGATAAAACCATTCAGGTTTTTGCCTGTGAGACTCGCCCATACCTTCAAGGTGCTCGCCTTACCGTATATGAATTGATGAAAGACGGCATACCTACGGTTCTTATCACCGATAATACCGCAGGATACCTTATGCAAAAAAAGAGAATTGATGTGGTTGTGGTGGGAGCGGACCGCATTGCGGCTAATGGAGATGTGGCGAACAAGATCGGCACTTACAGTCTGGCAGTTCTAGCGAAACACCATGGAATTCCTTTTTTCGTTGCGGCACCTCGATCAACCATTGACCCGCGAACTCCAAGGGGCGATGCGATCATTATCGAGGAACGCTCACCTAAGGAGGTCACCCATATCGGCAAAAAACTGATTGCCCCAAAGGATGCTCGAGCTCTTTATTTCGCTTTTGATGTTACACCTCATAGATACATTTCCGGCATCATTACCGAAGTTGGGGTCATAACTAGACCTTTTTCCAAAGGCATAAGAGAAGCATTGTTAAAGTAGGGGGAACCCCATGTGGAGGGCAGACACGAAGGTCTGCCCCTACGTTTCCTACGTTTGGCAGGCACGGAGGCTTAAGAGGCAGGCACGTAGGCCCGCCCCTGCATGGTTACTTGACTCCTTTGTTAGAATGCCCTAGATATGAACTTCGTTTTTGCAAGAAATGGTCTGTTTTCCGATACTTCCCCGGTTGGAGGTGACTGATGTTGTTCGATCCCGAAGAAGGAATCTACGTGTTTGAAGTTATTGTTGGCTATAGAACCAATGGGGTGACGAGGTTTAGTTCACCTATTCTTGTTCAGGCAGATGACGAAGAGGAAGCTGAAGAAAAAGTTCTGGAATATCTTTCAGATATGGATCTTGAAGGAAAATTTTGGGTAGAAGAAATAAGCGAACCTTTTAAAATCAAAGAATACGAGCAACATCTCAAGGAAGAAGATATCGCCCCGTATCCTCTCCTTTCGGAGTTGACCGAGGAAGACTTTATGGAGCTTCTCTCGGAATAGGGTATGAGTAAATTGCTCGTTTGTCTCAAACCGGCCAGTCAACGAGTACGGTAAGAGAGTAGGGGCGAATGCTCTCCGATTTTTACTCTAGAGGTATAAGCCGTGACACTTCAGCGTTAATGTATCTGTAAAGCTCCTCGTCCGTTCCGTAAATTTCTATTATGCATTTGTGATTGATGAGCTTTTCCAGTATCCAGGCTGTGACGTAGAGACTTATGAAGTGAGGTCTTGGCACTACGTTTCGGAAAGGAGCTGTTAAGTACTGTATGTCCACATCTTCGGATGTAAGAAGGGTCTGAAGGCAAATATTAATTTGACGCTCCAGTTCAATCTTGCTGGTGGTTTCTATAGCTTTAACCTCGATAAGGCGCGTTGTAATGCGGTCGCTTAGTTCATCAAGGTGCTTTTTTAGGAGCCGAAGAGCTTTCATCCTCATTGCTTCTTTTGCGTGTTCCAGACGAGAAATTACCGCCGCTTCTCGTCCGTCAGGTCTGAAATCTCCTTTAGCCATTTTTGCCCTCCTTTATGAGCAAACGATTCTTCTGTGAATCAGAGATGCCACATACCCCCCGCCGAAGCCGTTGTCAATGTTTACTACAACAACCCCAGGAGCGCAGCTATTTAAAGCAGAAAGTAGCGGTGCAATGCCTCCAAAATGTGCACCGTACCCCACGCTCGTGGGCACGGCAATAACGGGACCTTCTACAAGACCAGCTACAATGCTCGGGAGAGCCCCCTCCATACCGGCGACAACCACCCAAACAGTGGCTCTCTGTACTTCGTCTATGACATCTAAAAGCCTGTGAATGCCAGCTACCCCAACATCGTAAAATCGCTTCACCGAACTTCCTAAAAATTCCGCCGTAACAGCAGCTTCTTCCGCAACCGGTATATCAAGAGTCCCGCCTGTAAGAACGGCAACGTATCCTTCAGGAATTCTTGGAAATTCTCTATCATGCTGAAGCATCCATATCCTTGCGGTTTCATAGTATTTCCCTTCGGGGAATTGTTGGCATAGCTTCTCTGCCTTCTCGTATCCAAGTCTTGTAATGAGAACGTTTGTGCCGGCTCTTTTCATGGCTTCCACCACAGCCTTAAGATGTTCTAGTTCTTTTCCTTCACCGTAAATAACTTCTGGAACGCCGCGACGGAGAGAACGATGATGATCAATGCGAGCAAAGGTCATGGATCCTTCAGTAGTTTGTTCAGCAAGTCTTTCGTAAGGAAGCTTTTTTATGTATTCCAAAACAGTCTCAATAGCAACCTTACCTTCTCGAAAACTTTCAAGTAACTTTCGAACTTCTGTCATTTTTATCCTTTTCCTCTTCTTTCTTCCACGATTTCCATCATCCAGGAAACGTAAATCCATCAGTAGGAGCAACCCTATGTGGTTGCCCAATCGACGATTTCCATTACCCAGGAAGCGTAAATCTGGGAAGCACCTGATAGTTCTTTTAGTGCACCTTCTGTGACGTTTTGAGGGAGAGTTAATTTGTGTCTGTCACCGCTTGCCAGTTCGCTCCTTAACCGTCTTACCAAATCATCAGGAGTTTCACAGAGGATGCCTATTCCCCATTTTTGTAGGACTTCATGTTCCCTCTCGATTTTGTGAACAAAGGGACCGTATAGCACTTTCTTTCCCCATACTGCCGGCTCTACAATATTGTGACCACCGATGGGCTCGAAGGTTCCACCGCAAAAAGTTATGTCGGCAACCCCGTAAAGTTCGAAAAGAAGACCAAAGGAGTCCACAATGATGACGGTAAAATCTCGGGCAGACGGAATTCTGCCGCTAATTAAATCGGAAAGCAGGCAATATTTCATGCCCGAGCCCAATGTTTCTCTGGCGATTTCGCTAACTCGATGGAGGTGTCTTGGAGCAAGCACGGCAAGTATATCAGGAAAATCCTCGGTGAGTTTTTTTATTGTGTTAACTGCGAACAAACATTCCCGACCTCGTAGGTTCCCCGCTACTATGACAGGAAATCTGGTGTCAATTTGGAACAATTGTCGCCACTTCAGCAGGTTATTTTTTTGATGACGACGCACCATGAGATCGTCGTACTTGGAGCTTCCCGTAACGAATACTGCCTTTGGATTTGCTCCAAGTTTTACGGCTCGCTCACAGTGTATTCTTGAAATCATGCCAAGCCGAACGAATTGACGGAATAGCGGGCTAAAGACTTTGTAAAAAAGTCTGTAGAACAAAAAAGCTTTTTTTGAGATTCTACCGTTTACGAGAATTGTTGGCACATTGTTGGCTCTTAAACCCGCAAAGAGCATAGGCCAGTATTCTGCTTCGAAATTAACGAAAAGATCTGGTTGGATGAATTTGATAAAGGATGAAATTGAGCGAGGATTTTCTAGGGGTGCGGGAATGGGGATTAATTGCAATCCCGATGAGTCCAGTGACTTGGCTCTACGGTATGCTGTGGGAGTTCCGACTGACAGGACAATAGTTCCAGAAAAGCCAAGTTCTCGAAGAACTCTGGCTACAGGCATAGCGCCGTTGAGTTCACCGAGAGATGCCACATTAAAGACGATACAAGGTTTGCGGAGTTCGTAAAATCTTTCAATGCCGTTAAGGCGCAGTCGCCAGAATGTTCGGTCCTCAGGGGTTTTGAGATGTTCAAGAAACTTCATAATGGAAAAACCTTTCTGATGACCGTTGGATGTAGGGCAAAGTCCGCAATTACTAGAAGAACCATAGCTTCGCAGACAGGCACGATACGCGGGATAGCGCTTACATCGTGGCGACCTTCGACAACTATTGTTGCAGGAGAGCCGTCTCGGCGGATTGTTTGTTGAGGAATACGAATGGAAGGGATGGGCTTTACCGCTACTCTAGCCACAATCTCCATTCCCGTTGATATGCCTCCCAGAATGCCACCTGCGTTGTTTGATGCGTAGCCTTCCGGTGTTATCGGATCGTTGTTTTCGCTTCCCAGCATTTCCGCTGCTCTAAAGCCACTACCAATTTCAACAGCTTTGACAGCTCCTATAGACATCAGAGCGTAGGCTATGCGAGCATCGAGTTTATCAAAAACCGGTTCTCCCAATCCCGGTGGACAGCCTTTGACACGCACTTCTACGATACCACCGATGGAATCGCCTTTACGGCGGACTTCTTCAATGCGCTGTTCCATCAGCGGAACAGCGTCAGGATCAGGACAATACAGGGGATTTTTCTCAATAAAGTCTTCATCGTAGCGACTGCAGTGAATACCGCCGAGCGCCACAGTATAGGCCCTCACCACGATCCCGGCGCTCTCCAGCATCTTGCGAGCCACAGCTCCTGCGGCAACTCGACCTACGGTTTCTCTGGCAGAACTTCTGCCTCCGCCTCGCCAGTCTCTAATGCCGTATTTCTGCTCATAGGTGCGATCGGCATGCCCTGGACGGTAGAGGTCAGCAAAAGGGGCATAGTCTGATGATCGAGGATTCTCGTTATAGACAATGAGAGAAATAGGAGTACCGGTGGTTTTTCCTTCAAACACGCCGGAGAGAATTTCCACTCTGTCCGATTCTTTGCGCGTGGTGGACGCTCTGGATTTGCCCGGTTTTCTGCGATCAAGATCACGCTGAATATCTTCTCTCGACAGCGGAATCCCTGGTAGGCATCCGTCAACTACAGCTCCAACGGCTACTCCATGAGATTCGCCCCAGGTGGTTACTCGAAAAAATCGTCCAAAGCTGTTTCCTGCCATGGACTGTTGCCCTCCAGGAGAAAGCAGGACAGGGCAAGAACAAAACCCTCCCGTGCTTTCCAAATAATCGCTCTTGTTTCTTGACTCTATCATACGAAGCGGTATTTTTTATCATGTGAGCGGTGTGTAATGCAAAAGGGAAAAACGAAATAAGGAGTTGTGCAGAAGGAGAGGTTACCATGTCCCTGTGGGATGATGATGAGCTTGAAGGGCAGGTATCTAGCGGAGTAGAGGAAGAACTTGAAGAGCCTCCGATGTATAAGGTGCTTCTACACAACGACGATTACACTACGATGGATTTTGTGGTGGAAATTTTGAAGACCGTGTTTCATAAAAGTGAGGAGGAAGCTACTCGGATTATGTTGCATGTGCATTACAATGGCATAGGGGTCTGCGGGGTTTATCCTGCAGAAATTGCAGAAACAAAAGTGGAGATCGTTCACAGCCTGGCAAGGCAACATGGATTTCCACTAAGATGCAGTATGGAAGAAGCCTAAAATGATCAGCAAAGAAGTAGAAACCATTATTTCGATAGCAATTAACGAAGCACGGCAGCGGAGGCATGAGTTCTTCACGCTTGAACACATCCTTTATGCTTTCATTTTAGATTCCACAGGGCGGCGAATACTTTACAATTGCGGAGTGGATATTCATCTTCTTAAGGAAAACCTTGAAGATTTCTTTATGCGCAAGCTACAGCCTCTCCCTTACGGAATTGAAAAAGAACCAATTCAAACACTAAGCGTCCAGAGAACTCTTCAGCGAGCCATTCTCCATGCACGAAATGCTGAAAAACGGGAGGTTGAATCAGGGGACATTCTGGCTGCTATGTTTTTTGAAGAGCATTCCCATGCCGTCTATTTTTTGAAGTCCCAGGGTGTCACAAGACTTGACGTTTTAAACTACATATCCCATGGCATTTCCAAAGTTGGTTCTTATGAAGAAGAAGACGAAGATCGTGTTCCTGATACGATAACTGGTAGAAAACCTGGTGCTAAACGGAGCGCTCTAGAGGCTTTTACCGTAAACCTAATCGAAAAGGCGGCTCGGGGCCTTATTGATCCGCTTATAGGTCGTGAACAGGAAATCATGAGAATGCTTCAGATTCTTAGCCGCCGGACAAAGAATAATCCTATTCTCGTCGGCGATCCTGGTGTTGGAAAGACAGCCATTGTGGAAGGACTCGCTCTTAAGATCTATCGTAAAGAAGTTCCGGACAGCTTTTTCAACGTGGAGATCTATTCGCTCGACATGGGCGCTCTCATTGCAGGAACAAAGTTCAGAGGCGATTTCGAAGCGAGGCTCAAAGGAGTTATTAACGAAATAAAAAGTCGACGAGGAGCAATTCTCTTCATTGACGAAATTCACACAATTGTTGGAGCGGGAGCAACGAGTGGAGGTTCCCTGGATGCTTCTAACATTTTAAAACCGGCTCTTCTCTCTGGATCTCTTCGTTGCATTGGTTCCACTACTTACGAAGAATACAAGAACCATTTTGAAAAGGATAAGGCGCTAAGTCGAAGATTTCAGAAGATAGAAATTTCGGAACCCACGATTGATGAAACTTACAAGATTCTAAAAGGACTTAAGAGCTACTACGAAAAGCACCACCGAGTAAAATACACCGATGCGGCTATTAAAGCGGCAGTAGATCTATCAGCCAGGTATATTACCGACCGTTACCTCCCGGATAAAGCTATAGATGTAATTGATGAAGCCGGTTCTGTGCTCAAAATCAAAGGAGATCGTCGCCGGCGGCATGTTGTAAGTGTTAGAGATGTGGAAGAAGTTGTGGCGAGAATGGCTCGAATTCCTTCTCGGACTCTTTCAGAATCTGATCAAGAAAGACTTCAGCATTTGGAACGTCGGCTTAAGGAAGTTATCTTCGGGCAGGATGAGGCTATAGAGCAGCTTGCTAGAGCGATCAAACGAGCAAGGGCTGGTTTGGGACATCCGGACAAACCGGTAGGTTCTTTCCTGTTTATAGGCCCTACAGGCGTTGGGAAAACAGAAGTTGCTCGGCAGCTCGCTAGAATTCTGGGTGTTCATTTTCTGCGGTTCGATATGAGCGAGTATATGGAAAAACACGCCGTAGCGAGACTCATAGGTGCGCCACCCGGTTATATAGGTTTTGATCAGGGCGGACTTCTTACAGACGCCATTCGCAAACATCCCTATTGTGTGCTTCTTATGGACGAGATTGAAAAGGCTCATCCAGACGTTTTCAATATCCTGCTTCAGGTCATGGACTATGCAACGCTCACCGATAACAACGGCCGTAAGGCCGATTTTAGAAATGTTATACTTCTCATGACATCCAACGCCGGGGCTAGAGAGATGGAATCGGCCTCTATTGGCTTTGCTCAGAATGAATCTTCAGAACAGGTTCATAAGGGAATGAAGGCTGTGGAGAAACTTTTCAGTCCGGAATTTAGGAATCGGCTGGATGCGATTATACCCTTCCGCGGACTGACTCCAGAGATCATGGGACGAATTGTGGATAAGTTTATTGGGGAATTGCAGGCTCAACTTGTTGAAAAGAAGGTCACGCTTGAGATTTCAGAAGGCGTAAGATCATGGCTAGCAGATAAAGGTTACGATAAAGCTTTTGGTGCTCGTCCTCTTGGAAGATTGATCCAGTCGGAAATTAAGGATCCGCTCTCAGAAGAGCTTCTATTTGGTGCTGTGAAAGACGGTGGTCATGTGATTGTAAATCTTGCAGATGAGATTCCTGATCCAGTTTACCACGAAGGAACTATTCGTAAAACCGAACACTTCGTCTTTAGATTCGTACCTAAACGAATATGACCGTCTTTAGGCTCGGAAAAGATCTGGTTTTTCCTCACCCGGAATTTGCCGATCCAGATGGGCTTCTTGCCATAGGAGGGGATCTTTCGCCTAGACGGCTTATTTTAGCCTATTCCTGGGGAATTTTCCCCTGGTATAGTAGAGGACAGCCCATCCTGTGGTGGTCGCCCGATCCTAGACTTGTCCTTTTTCCGGAAAAGATCAAGGTATCCCACAGTTTGAAGCGAGTAATCAAAAAGGGGATTTTTCGAGTTTCAATGGACGAAGATTTTGCTCAGGTTATAAGATCCTGTGCAAATACTAGGCTGGAAAAGGGTATAGGTACCTGGATTACACCGGAAATGATAGAGGCTTACGAAAGACTTCATAATCTTGGGTATGCTCATTCTGTGGAAACCTGGTATGGAGATGAACTGGTTGGAGGGCTTTATGGAGTTTCTCTAGGGATGGTTTTCTTCGGAGAGTCCATGTTTTCTCGCATGACAGATGCATCCAAGGTTGCTCTGGTTTTTCTTGCTAGGACTCTTCAAGTATGGGGCTTTAAGATTATAGATTGTCAGGTCAAAACCGATCATCTTATTAGTATGGGAGCTGAAGAGATTCCCAGAAGAACTTTTCTTGAAATTCTAACCCAGGCTGTAGCTTTTCCTTCTAGGAAAGGTAGCTGGCAGAAGGATTTTGAATCTCTTTTTGCTAACCATTTTTGTCACGGAAAAACTTTATAAATCATTTGTTTGAGATAACAAAATTTTCTTGACACAGGTCAAACCTGGTGCTAGAGAAGCAGGTGTGGTTTTCCTTCCTCTTCAGGACGATTCGCCTTCGAGCAGAAATGGTGTTATGTAGTTTTACTGATATTTCTGTTCACGTTGTCAGTGATTTTCTGTTGATGTAGTCGCTCAGATGTTTTTCCCCTTTGTTCCGTGACAATCAAAGTTTTTCCTTCCTTTATGTTACCGTTGGGTGTTTTGTTCTGTCGGGGTTCTCCCGGCTGGATTAGCCTTTCAAAGGGGTTTTTTGTTACAAATGTGGATCTTTTAACACTTATAACCGGAGGGTTCCTATGGAACATCTTGAGAAGTATGCCAAAGAAATTGAAAAGCTTGTTAACAGCGGGCAATTGTTTGACAAGCCTGAGCCCCTTAAGGGGGTCAGAGTTCTGGAAGTGTGTTATGTTGTGCTTGGACCGGCTGCTATGGATTACCTGGCTGAATTCGGAGCAGAAGTTATCAAGTTTGAGGGACAGAAGGGGGATCAGATGCGATTTGTAACCCCCTATGCTTACTTTTGGAAGAATATGTCCCCGGGTATGGAAGAACAAAACCATAACAAATACTGGGTAGGAATGCATCTCGGGAATCCAAAGGCAAAGGAACTCTTCCTGGAAATGGTTAAAAAAGCCGATGTGGTGGCTGATAACCTGACTCCAGGTCGAATGGCTGCATGGGGACTGAGCTACCCCGAACTTAGCAAGATTAATCCCGGGATTATTCAACTTCATGTGTCCGGATACGGTAGCTGGGGACCCTGGACGGGAAGAACTTCCTATGATGCCGTTGCTCAAAGCATGGGAGGACTCTCTGCTATTACAGGATTCAAGGAAAGAGGACCGATTAAGTCCGGTGTCTGGATTGCCGACTGGTCGACGGCTCTTATGTGTGCGGTGGCCATCATTATGGCTTTAAACTACCGTGAACGCACAGGTAAAGGGCAATTCATCGATTATATGCAGGCAGGAAATGTAATTCGCCTCCTTGATTGGACCTGGCTTTACACCTATTTGACCGGTCAGGATAGACCTCGCTCAGGAAACCGTGACCTGGCTATATGCCCCTCCGATCTCTTCGACTGTCAGGATGGCTGGGTCGCTTTGGCTGCCTTTACCGAAGAAGAATTTAAAGGACTATGCACAGCTATGAATCGTATGGATCTGTTCCAGCAGTATGCCGATCCTGTAGTCAGACTGAAAGAAGAAAACGCCGCCGTTATCCTTAAAGCTATAGATGAATGGACTAGAACGAAGAAGGTTGCCGAAGTAGAAGCTCTGGGCCAGCAGTACGGCTTTGCTGCATCCCATGTTATTACTACCAGTGAGGCTTACCACAGTCCTCATTTTAGAAAGCGCGGAACCATTCAGGAGTTTGACGACGCCCTCTACGGGAAGATGGTAGAGCCTTGTTATCCTCCCAGAATGAGTAAAACTCCCAGCCGGCTCAAATGGGCTCAACGTCCTCTTGGCTTTGATAACTACTATGTGCTTACCACCCTTTGCGGACTTTCTGCTAAAGAAATAGAGCAACTCGAAGCTGAAGGAGTCATCTTTAAGTGGAATCCTGCTGTGCCGTCACTATGTCCCCCACCTGATTGGGATGGTAAGAGAGGGCTTAAACTTGGTTGGTAAAAGCAATTTTGGAATTGTTGGATATTTCTACAAGGAGGCGACACCATGGCAGAAGAATTGAAAAAGGAAGGAACGGTTTCCTTCGAAGGGGAAGATCTGGATCAGGAATCAGAATTGGAAAAGAAGGTTATAGGACTTGCAGTCAACAGAGAATACGCAATGTGGGCATGGAGGGAAACCAAACCCGAGGATGTTCCTAAAAAACCTGAAGCTCTCGATGATATGCTGGTAATTGATGCATCTTACGGAAGCTTCGCGGGACTTTTTGCTTCCTCCATTCTTGCCGAAATGGGAGCAGAAGTAATTAGAATAGAACCTCCTGGGGGAGATATTGCCAGAAAAATGTCTCCTTTTGGGATGATGATAAAAGATACAGGCCTTCCCTATTTGGTAGAAGGCGGTCGTAATAAGTACCACATCACCTGTAATCTTGAAACCGAAGAGGGGCGTCAGCTATTCCGGCGACTCGTCCGTAAGGCTGATGTGCTGATTGAAACCTTCAAGCCGGGTTATCTCGCATCGAAGGGCCTTGGGTATGATACTCTTTCTGCCGACAATCCAGGCCTTATCTATTGCGCAATTCATAGTTACGGACATTTTGGAGATGATACAGTTAAGTTCGGGAACCAGCCAGATTATGACATTATTGCCCAGGCCAGGGGTGTTATTATGTCAATAATGGGTGAACCCGAACTGGACCCCGAAGTGCCGCAGGAATACAAGAGACCGCTTAAGCACGGAAACTGGATGGGATGGTATGTTGGAGGCGCCTGGGCAGCTTATGGCATTGGTGTGGCCATGTTCTATAAGCGAAAAACAGGTCAAGGACAGTTTATAGACTGTTCTCCTCCAGAAGGGTTGCTTACCATTTCTAATTATCTGCTCCAGTATTTCCACATGTCCGGAAATGAAATGGTAAGAGCCGGAAACTACGACTACGCCGTCTTCCCCTATACGTACGTTAAGTGTAAAGACGGTTATACCTTTATTTCCGGTTTCACGGATCCTAACTGGACGGCTCTTTGCGAAATTATGAACCGACCGGATCTTAGAGAACAATTTCCGACCATTAAAGAACGTCTTACGCCGGAAAATCAGCCTAAAATTCAGCATGAAATAGAGAAATTCACCACCCAGTACACCGCTGATGAGCTTTTGGAAATCGTAACTCAGTACTCCAGAAGACCTGATAAGAAGGGAACCGTAGTGGTCGGAAGATTGGAAAATCCCACAGATGTTCTTCAGAGAGAACACTGGCATGAAAGGATGGCCTTTATCACAATTGATGATCCATACTACGGAAAACTTCTGGTGCAGAATTCATCCTTCAATGGTATGACTTTAACGCCTGGAAGAATCAAATGGCTATGTCGACCTGTTGGGGCAGATAATGAGTTCATCTATCAGAAATATCTCGGTATCGGTAGAAGCTTGCTGGAGGAATATAAGGCGAAGAATGTAGTGTAATAGCGTAATAGCGTTTTCTGATTTTGTTGTGGGGGGCTAATTTCGCATATCACCGTCTTGCCGAGCGTAAGCAAGGCATCTCCTGAGGAGACCCCTCACTTCCTTCGGGGTGACAGTCCTTTTTACTTGCCATAGTCACATTCGAGAATCGCCATAATCGCGTAGGGGCGACCGGGCCGGTCGCCCCACCTAAACACGCATCGAATTGCGACTCGGTCTGACAGGCGGGATCCCTACAAATTCTTACAAAAATGCAACCTTGTTTTTTCTTTCAAACTCGATCAGTTTGGTTTTTAGATAAGCCCCATCTGGAGCCGAATAGTAACCGGGCGTTCCGTCACCTTTTACTACTCTGTGGCATGGTATGAGTATTGGTAAGGGATTGCGAGCGCAGGCCTGCCCTACAGCTCTAGCAGCCGATGTTGTTCCCATTACCATTAGTGACAACTTGCCATAAGATATGGTGGAACCATAAGGAATAGAAGCGATCTGACGCCAGACATTGTGTTGAAAATGCGTGCCTTTATTGAACCTGTAGGGGATGGTGAAGACTTTACGGCGTCCGTCCCAATACTCGGAGAACTCGTGAATAATCTGATCGACGATTTTTGCTGATTTCCTTCCGCCAGGTTCTTCTGTGAGATTGTCTCTCTTGTGCCATTTGATTTCCAGAACAGCTTGGTCTGTAAATATAACTTCTATAAAGAACCCTGAAAAAGGGGATGGCAAAATTATATGCTGAACTGGTTCAGTCTGCATCGATAAAATCCGTAATATAAGGGTTGGTTTCTCGTTCGTTGCCAAGAGTTGACGTAGGAGTATCGCCATAGTCATGACCAGGCCAGACAACGGTTTCCGGTGGAAGAGTGGATATAAGCTTTTTTAGTGACTCAAGCAGATCGGAGAAGGATGAACCTGGAAGATCTGTTCTTCCTACGGCTCCCACGAAAAGAGTGTCCCCGGTGAAAAGGTTGGAACCAACAAGTATGCAACAGCTTCCTGGAGTATGACCGGGGGTGTGAATAAACCGAACAGTGAAATTCTGCAGAGTCAGCTCACTTCCGTCTTCGACGCATATATCGGCTGGAGGGGGCGGTTCAAAGCCTAGCTTTCGATTCCATGCTATTGATTCAGGCGTGCGGGCGAATTCATCATCAAGTCGGTGCATGACCACCGGAGCCCCCGTTGCTTTCTTGATTTTTTCGTTTTCCACAGTGTGGTCAGCATGGGAGTGAGTGTTAATGATGTATTTTACGTTTATGCGTCTATCTTTGATGAGTTGCAGAATTTTATCGGCATCCCCTGCCGGATCAATCACTACGCCTTCGCCAGTTTGAGTATCAAAGACAATGTAACAGAAAACCTCCATGGGCCCCACAGGCAACTGAATAACCTTAACTGATTCCATCTTTCTTTGCTCCTCGAAATTTTGCTGTTACTTTAGGCTTTTACTCATCTTTGAGGAAATACTTCCAGAAGTCGGGTTTTCTCTTTTCCATAAAGGCGTTTCTTCCTTCGAGAGATTCTTCCGTCCCATAGTAGAGACTCAATCCTCCAACGCCAAGTTCGGTAATACCTCCCAGCCCGTCTGATTCCGCCAAGAAGGCGTATTTAAGCATCTTAAGAGACGTGGGGCTTTTTTCTAGAAGCTCTTTACACCAGGCGTCAACTTCTTCGTCCAGTTTTTCATGAGGAACAACTTTATTTACAAGCCCCATATTAAGAGCTTCTTCAGCCGAGTAAATCCTGCAAAGATACCAGATTTCTTTTGCTCGCTTCAGTCCAACGTTACGCCACAGATCACCTGTGCCAAAACCCGGATCAAAACTTCCTACTCTTGGTCCTGCTTGACCGAATTTGGCCTTGTCCGAAGCGATGGATAAATCGCAGTTTACCTGCCAGACATGTCCTCCACCTATTGCATATCCATTGACTCTAGCAATAACAGGCTTGGGAATGTGCCGAATAAGGAAGGTTACAAATTGCCAGCCCACTTCTAGAGGGAGAGCGGCAATGGTTCCTTCGAGTTCTCCTGCGCTGTAGCCTTCGTAACCGCCAAGCCCCCGAATGCTCTGGTCTCCACCCGTGCAGAAGGCTTTATCCCCCTCACCTGTAAAAACCACCACCCCTACATTTCTGTCAGTCCAGGCGTCAATGAAAGCCTTCGTGAGTTCGTAAAGAGTAACGGGGGTGCAGGCATTGTACTTTTGCGGACGATTTATAGAAATCCTGGCAATTCGATCTTTTTTCTCATAGATTATGTCCTGAAACTTCATGGCGGATACTCCGCTTTTGTTGTTAACACATGGTAAGACCACCGTTTACACTTAAGACCTGACCAGTAATATACTCTGCTTCATCTGACGCTAAAAACACCACAGCATAAGCCACATCTTCTGGCTTTCCCAATCTTCTAAGTGGAATAATTTTTCCCATAGCACCCAGGATTTTCTCTCCCAGTTCACTTTCCTTTTTGAGCTCATCAACAAGGGGCGTTTCGGTAGGTCCTGGACATACAACATTGACCGTGATGTTATATCTGGCAAGTTCTCTTGCCATCGTCTTGCTGAATGAAATAACAGCCCCCTTTGCGCCAGAATAAACCGATTCGCCACTGCTTCCCACTTTTGCAGCATCGGAGCTGATAGAGATAATCCTACCGTATTTTTTCTGAATCATATCATTCATAACAGCATATACGCAGTTGAGCACGCCTTTGTAATTGATGTTTATTACTTTGTCCCAGAAGTCCGGTGTTGTTTCTTGAAAAAGCATAATTCTATCCCAGCCCGCATTGTTGACGAGGATGTCAATAGGTCCGTAAACTTCATGAACTTTACCGACCATGGCTTTAACTGATTCGAGATCAGTTACATCCACATAGGTTGCCAGAGCCATTCCTCCCGAGGATTTTATTTCCGAAGCGGTTTGCTCTGCCAGATCCTGCCTCATGTCGGCTACTACCACCCTGGCGCCCTGCTTTGCCGCTATCTGGCAGATGGCTTTTCCAATACCTCTGGCCCCACCGGTAACAACCATAACTTTTTGGTCTAGTCGGAACATTTCGCCCTCCAAGTATTTGAGCAACTAATCAAGGTGAGACTTCAAGGCCTTTCTTTCTTCCAGTTCGAGCCTTTTTAAAAATTCCTTGATTAAGCTCAACGCTTCGTCTTTGTCTTTATCCATAACGATGGCTTTCATCTTAAGGTATTCTTCCTGAGAGACGTTTAAGACAGGCATGGCATCTCCTTTCTGATGAATTATTTTGAAAATTCTCTAAACTGAGATGGACTGAAACCAGCCTCAAAAGCCGGCTTTCACTTCGTTTTAAGAACTTCTCTTACCTTCTTTGCAAGCACCTGACGGATGAATTGAATCGCATCTGATGGGTTTCCGTCAAGATCGATTTCGAGCACTTTTTGTGCCTCGTCCGGCGAAAGGGTTACAATCACTTCTTTTAGCCTCATTTAAAACCTCCCTCAATGGTGAGAACCTTACTTGAGTTTAACGTACGACCATGAGCCGGTAATGCTTCAATAATCTCATTTTTTTTCGAACCCCACTTTTCTTATTGACCCTGTTTCTCTCAAAGGTAATAATATAGATGTATTCCCATAAAGAAAAGCAGAAAGGAGGGCGAGAGTATGTTGCTTAAGAGCTACAAAAAAGAAATTTTTCTCCCCGAATGTAATCCTCGTTTTCAGTCGCTTCACTGTATTGCCCATCTCGATCAGGACATCGGAGAAGTTATCCCTTATCTGAATGCCGAGTTAGGAGGTGATCAATTTACTGCCGATCCACTATCGGTTACTTTTAAGCATCAAGGAAAGCTTATTACCGTTCATCCTAAAGCTATTGCTGTGAATGCTCTTAGAGATGAAGAAGAAGCCAATAAAGTTCTCGAGTGGCTGAAAGAACAAATCAACAACATATGGGAGCGCCGCCACGAGATTCAACCTAAATTTGAAGCTGCGAAAAAGCCGAATATTGTGGAAATTCTTAAATATCTACCTAAGACTAATTGCAAAAAGTGCGGCCTTCCAACCTGTATGGTCTTTGCCGTTCAGCTTGCAGACGGGGGACGTAGTATAGATCAGTGTCCGGAGCTTTCCCCCGCTCAGAGGAGCGCTCTTGAAAAATACTTTGAGCCGTTTGCTAAATATCTAGGAAAATAAGAGTGAAGAAAAAGATACTATTTCTGTGCACCGGAAATGCCTGCCGAAGCCAGATGGCAGAAGCCTGGACAATGTTTTTCCACAATGACTGGCTTGAGGCTTTCTCTGCCGGTGTGTCTCCTCACGGCTTGGATCCTTTGGCAGTGAAAGTTATGCAGGAGGCAGGGATAGATATTTCCAACCAGAGGTCAAAATCAATAGACGAAGTGGAATCAATCGAGTTTGATTATGTCATCACCCTTTGCGATAGTGCCAAAAAGGCTTGTCCTGTCTTTCCTGCAAAAACTCTGTACGCTCATGTTCCCTTTGATGATCCCCCTCTGCTTGCCCGATCGGCTAAAACAGAGGAGGAAGTTTTAAATCATTACCGCCGTGTGCGGGATGAAATAAGAGATTTTGTTAAAAATATCCGTAGTTTCCTGAAAATTGAGGAGCAGGAAAAATCGTCCGCCTGATGTTTTTCATGAGCCTGTTTGAGTTCGTATGCCTGCCAAAGCCATTGCATCTTCTATTTCGCTCTGGATTTTCTTGAGCTTTTCCGCTATGACACGTCGCTTATCTGATGGGATTGAAGGAAGAATGCGCATAATACCGTGTTCGAGTTCGAAAAATTTTCTGCCGATTTCATATAGATAGGTTTCACATACATCTTCTGGAACTACTTCAACAGGTTTCTCCGGCTCGATAGTTAAGGTCTCTCCCATTTGGGGGATGTATGTCCACAATCCTAATTGTTCTCGTATGAGAGAAGCGAGAGCTTCACTTGCCACTTTTTCCCCGTGAATCACAAACACTTTCATGTCTTTTTTCTTGAAATTACTAATCCATTCGAGCAGTTCCTTCTGACCTGCATGAGACGAAAATCCACCAATGGTAAAGACCTTGGCTTTGACCGATACTTCTTCGCCCATTACGCGAATCTTTTTTGCTCCATCTACTATTTGACGGCCAAGGCTCCCCTCGGCCTGAAAGCCAACAATTACCAGGGAGCATCCTTCCCGCCAGATGTTGTGCTTTATGTGATGAAGGATTCGTCCTGCTGTGCACATTCCGTTTCCTGCAATAATAATGGCAGGCCCTTCGATGGCGTTAATTCTTCGAGAATCATCCACTGTCTGGCTGAACTGGAGCTGGGGAAACAGGAAGGGATTTTCCCCTTTCTGCACAATAGCCATGGTTTCTTCATCGAAAAATTCCTTCATCTCGCTGAAAATCCTCGTAGCCTGAATGGCTAAAGGGCTGTCCAGAAAAACAGGCATGTTGGGAATAAGTTTATTTCTGAAAAATTCCCCCAGCACATACAAAATCTCTTGAGTTCTCTCAACGGCGAAGGAAGGAATCAGAACCTTTTGTCCATGGCTATAGCTGTAAAGAATGGCTTCCTGAAGCTCTTTTTTGCTTTCTTCCAGGGTCTTGTGATCACGATTCCCGTAAGTTGATTCAACGAAGAGAGCATCAGCTTCGAAGATGGGTTCTGGGTCTTTAACGATAAGCTGGTTGGATCGTCCTATGTCACCGGAAAAGACAACTTTACGTTCCTCTCCGTTTTCCTTCGCCCATATCTCAAGTATTGATGCTCCCAGGATATGCCCGGCAGTTCGAAAGGAGACTTTTAGATTATCGCCAAATTCCATTAATTGTCCTTGTTCCACCGGTTGTAAGAAGACAAAGCTTTCTTCAGCATCGGCTTGTGTGTAAAGAGGCTTCACGGGAGGCAAACCCTTACGAAGGTTTTTCCTAGTGCGAAGTTCTGCGTGAGATTCCTGAATATGAGCCGCGTCAAGAAGAAGGATTTTACAGAGTTCCACCGTTGGGCGAGTTGCGTAAATTTTTCCCCGAAAGCCGTCTTTTATGAGCTTCGGGATGCGCCCGCTATGATCAATGTGAGCGTGCGTCAGAAAGAGAGCCTTTATTTCAGCCGGGTTAAATGCCCATGGCGCCCAGTTTAGTTCTTCCGTTTTCCTCCCACCCTGAAAAAGACCGCAATCTACCAGATACTTCGCATTGCCAACTTCGATAAGGTGACAAGATCCTGTTACCTGTCCTGCTGCACCAAGCGTTGTGACCTTCACCGTTTGTTCTCCTTCCCCACCGTCGTAAGCGGTGTTTTATCCCCCAATTGTTGACATAGGTCTTGTTATGCATTTTTTTAGCAATTCGGCATCGAAGACGCGATTTGGCGATTTGTTTTTTAGTGCATCGAGAATGACTTTTGCAATTTCTCCGTCAGATGCCCCACTTCTAATCAATTTTCTAAGATCGGTTTCTTCCTTGCTGAAAAGGCAGGTTCGGAGCTTTCCTTCTGGAGTCAACCTGAGTCTGTTGCAGGAGTCGCAAAAATGATGAGTCATGGGACTTATGATGCCGATTTTTCCAATTCCCTGTCGAAATCGCATATACCTGGCAGGACCATTACTTCTTGTGCTTATGGTAGGCTCAAGTTCTCCCACCGACTTCAGCCGCTCAATGATTTCGTCGGCAGGTAAAAACCGCTTTTCCCATTCTTCGCCCCCAAACGGCATGAATTCTATAAATCTGACATGAAGCGGTTCTTTCAGTGTCAATCGCGCCAGATCTTCTACCTCATCGTCATTTATCCCTTTCATAACCACAACATTTAATTTTACTGGTTGAAATCCAACCTCCATCGCCTTTTCAACACCTCGAATCACGTCATAAAAGGCGTCTCTACGAGTAATCTCCCGAAAGCGATCGGCTTTGAGAGTGTCAAGGCTTATGTTGATTCGTTTTATGCCAGCTTGGAATAGATCTTTGGCCATATCTGCGAGAAGAACGCCGTTAGTTGTCATTGTTATTTCTCCGGGAGCGGCGACATCTGTAAGGCGTTGCACAAAGGAGATGATGCCTTTCCGGACCAGCGGTTCTCCTCCTGTGATACGGATCTTCGAGATGCCCAAAGATCGAGCTATAGCGACAAGTCTCAGCAGTTCCTCGTAAGAGAGAATATCTTCGTGAGATAGTCTAGGGATTCCTTCCGGAGGCATGCAGTATATACAGCGGAGATTGCATCGGTCGGTCACTGCAAGTCTGAGATAATCTACCACTTTGCCATAGCTGTTCTTTTTTGCGGATGTTTTTTGGTCTGCGGCTGGAGAGCATATAAGCGGCATTCGTAAGTTCTCCCTTAATGGCAGGATTGTGGTTTAACCTTTTTCAGAGTTTTGCTATAAGGATAAAACTTGGCGAAGGCAATAGGAAATTCGCTTATCCAGCAGGGAGGAGCCATCATGAGCGATAGAGGTCTTGGAATTACGGTTACCGAACATCTTCTTCGGGAACAGAGAGAAACGCCCTATGCAACCGGCGCATTTACTCAGCTTCTCAATGAGTTGATTGTAGCGGCGAAAATTATTCACCGAGAAGTGAGCAAAGCCGGGCTTGTGGATATATACGGTTCTACAGGGGCGGAGAACGTCTATGGAGAGCAGGTGCAGAAACTTGACGAATTTGCAAACCGCACAATCATTCGGCGAGTTATCCACACTGGCCATATTGCGGCTATTGCTTCTGAGGAGGACGCCGATATCGTGGAAGTTCCACCTCAGTATCCCACAGGCCAGTATATCTTGATGATCGATCCTCTCGATGGATCATCTAACATAGACGTTAACGCTACTCTCGGCACAATTTTTTCCATCCGCCGCCGTCTTAAGGACAGCGGCCCCGTAACCCTTGATGAGGTTTTAAGACCTGGATCTGAACAGGTGGCAGCAGGATATTTTATTTACGGCTCCAGCACCATGATGGTTTACACGACTGGTAAGGGTGTCCACGGTTTCACTCTGAATCCGGCACTGGGAGAGTTTCTCTTGAGTCATCGAAACATAAAAATACCAAAACGGGGCAAAATCTACAGCGTAAACGAGGGAAATTATCACTACTGGAGCGAACCTGTGAGACGTTATGTGGATTCCCTGAAGGAGAAGGACCCTGCGAAGGGTAAGCCCTATACGTCTCGTTATATCGGTACTCTTGTGGGAGATTTTCACAGAAATCTAATGAAAGGCGGGATTTTTATGTATCCTGCGGACACAAAAGATCCGAAGAAACCTCGAGGTAAGTTAAGACTGCTTTTCGAAGCTGCGCCACTTGCTATGATAGTTGAACAGGCTGGAGGTGCGGCCTCTGACGGTAAGCGGCGAATACTCGATATTGAGCCAGAAACCTTGCATGATCGAGTGCCCCTTTTCATAGGCAGTCCTGATGATGTCGCTGAGGCTGAACAATTTCTTAACGAAGGTGGTGTATGATAATCCTTGGTATTGAGTCGTCCTGCGATGAAACTGCATCTGCTGTTGTGGAAAACGGTCGCATAGTAAGATCTCAGGTGGTAGCCAGCCAGATAAGTGTTCATAGTCCTTACGGCGGCGTTGTCCCGGAACTTGCGTCAAGAAGGCATGTTGAGGCTATCATCCCGGTTATTGACCAGGCAGTGCGAGAGTCGGGCTGCACCTTTGATGATATTGATGCCATTGCTGTAACCTGTGGTCCTGGTCTTATTGGTTCTCTTCTTGTCGGGATTGCCGCCGCAAAGGCCATCGCCTACGCTCTGGATAAGCCTTTAATACCCGTTAACCATCTAGAGGGACACATCTGGGCGGCATTCCTCGAAGGGGAGCCGCCCGATGAACCGTCTGTCTGTTTGGTGGTTTCAGGTGGTCATACGGCTCTGTATTATGTCTGTCCCGGTGAAGCCCCTAAGCTTCTCGGAACCACTTTGGATGATGCGGCTGGAGAAGCCTTTGACAAAGTAGCCAAGCTCCTTGGACTTGGTTACCCTGGCGGAATTGTTATAGACAGACTCTCCGAAAACGGGAACCCTCAGGCTTTTCATTTTCCTAGATCCTTCCTCGGAAAGGATTCTCTGGATTTTAGCTTCAGCGGTATCAAGACCGCTGTGGTGAATTTTGTAAAAAAGTTTGGAAATCCAATGGACAGGGAAGAAGGGACGCTTGGTTATCGTATTGAAGATCTGGTAGCAAGTTTTCAGGAAGCTATCGTGGATGTGCTTGTGGAAAAGACCACGCTCGCTTCGGATCTGAAAGGGGTAAGTCATGTAGCAGTTGTTGGAGGTGTGGCGGCGAACAGAAGGCTTCGAGAACGATTTATCGAAAGGGCTGTAGAAAAGGGGTGGAAGCTTCGACTTCCGCCTCTTTCTCTTTGCACGGACAATGCCGTGATGATTGCAGCGGCGGCCTATGAGGTCTGGAAGCGTCAGGGCTTTTCACGGGATATTTTCAGTGTGGATGCTGTTTCCAGATGGTACTGAAAGATGTTTCTAAGCCCCAGAGAATATCTCGATCGTTTTGGTCGCAAAGCCTCTAAAAGCCTGGGGCAGCATTTTCTTATTCAGCCTCAAACTGCTCGACGTATTGTGGAAGCTCTTGAGATAAATCCAGGAGACATAGTCGTAGAGATAGGCCCCGGCCTGGGAGCTCTTACCAGGTATCTTATAGAATATCCTTGCAGTCTCCATCTTGTTGAGTTGGACGCCGGGCTAGCTGAAGTTTTAAAAGGTCTTATGCCACCTTCCAGAGCATCCATTACGTGGCATATTCAAGACGTGCTGACTTTGTCCTGGGAAGAACTGACCGAAGGAGAAAACAGTTCGGCTCGGATAAAAATAATCGGTAACATCCCCTACAACATTAGTTCTCCGCTCCTCTTTAGCCTTATTTCTTCCCACAGGGTTATTGATCGGGCTGTTCTTACGGTTCAGAGAGAAGTCGGTTTGAGATGGACTGCTAAACCGGGCACCAAAGATTACGGCATTCCCACCGTGATTCTTAAAAATTGTGCGGAAGCGGAAAAACTGTTTTCTGTTGGACATGGGCAATTCGTTCCCCCGCCGAAGGTTGAATCCGTTGTGGTGCGTATTCGGTTTTTCGATATTCCTAAATGGGAACCTTTGTCTTACGAGTTTTTTCATAGCTTTGTGTCAGAAGTTTTTCGGTACAGAAGAAAGACTATTCTGAACGGCATCAGAAGCTTTTTATCTCGATACCACATTCGATCAACGGATTTGATTTTATCGTGTTTGGAAAAAACGGGTGTTTCCCCTTCAGCACGTCCTGAGGAACTTTCCCCGGATATTTTCGTCGAACTGGCAAGAAATTTTTCAGAAATAGTTTGCGATAGAAAAGGGGAGGGGCAGGCTAGGTAAGAATTGTAGCGTTTTCCACGTATTCTAGTTCTTGCAGCCGTAGGGACGACGTCACGCCTCAGAGACGGTGTCGCAATGCGATGCGTGTTTATGTAGGGCCGGCTGGCCGGTCGCCCTTACAATATAGAAATCGGAACATTCTTTAAACGAAATAATATGACAATTTCGTGAACGTGATTATGAAACAGTCTGTCAGCGGGATCGCCCCTACACAATTTTCCAACGGTGGCTTTAGAAATAGAAAATGGGATTAATGAGAATTTTCCACCAGGAGACTTCCCTGAGTGAGACCGTTATTTTTCATGTAGTTAATTATGGCCTGGAGGTTTTGCTGTTTTTCGAGTGCCCACTGGGGGGCTACGAGTTCTTCAGGATGGGGATCTCCCGTAAGCCGCTGAATAACAATGCTTGGTGGAAGAAGAGCAATAAAGTGGCTTACAATGCGAACGTAGTCTTCACGAGAAAGACACCGGTATTTACCTTCAAGATACCATTTTTCGAGCATGGTGCCTTTTACCACGTAGAGAAGATGAATTTTTACAGCTTGAATGTCGAGTTTTGCCAAAAAGCGTGCCGTATCAAGCATATTTTCTTCTGACTCCCCGGGAAGACCAATAATTACGTGAACACAGACGGAGATGTTGCGGCTTCGAGTTTCTTTTACAGCCTCAACGAAGGTCTGAACATCGTGCCCTCGGTTTATGAGACGGAGTGTAGAATCATGAGCGGACTGGAGTCCATATTCAAGACATACGTAGTAATCGTTGGAAAGTTGAGCCAGATAGTCTAACACTTCTGAAGAAACACAATCTGGTCTGGTGCCGATAGTGAGTCCTACGACGTCCTCCACAGAAAGAGCTTCTTCATAGAGAGCTTTCAGACGTTCGAGAGGAGCGTAAGTGTTTGAGTAGGACTGAAAGTATGCGAGAAATTTTTCAGCTTTGAAGCGCTTTTTAAGGTAAGGTTTTGCCTCTTCAAGTTGCTGACGAATGCTTTTTCCAAGAGCCCATTGCCCGGTTCCGGAGCCTCGAGCGTTACAATAAATGCAACCACCAAAGCCCTTAGTTCCATCACGGTTGGGACAGGTCATACCTGCGTCTATAGTGATTTTGTGAACCCTGCAGCCGAACAATTCTCGAAGATAGGAATTGTAGTCCCTGTAAGGGAGATTTCGCTCCATGTTATTTCCCTTTCTGGACGTGTTTTGTTTTCGGTTTTTGAAATTACACCAAAACTTTTCGGCTTCAAATACATAGTCTTCCCCCTGCAAGTTTACGTTGAAAGATTTTTTTGGCTAGGATAGAAGATAATCCGATTGTTTTGTTAATTTTCTGATAGGAGGTTGAAGTTATGGACGGCATGGTGCCCATCACTCGACAAGGATACGAGCGGCTTAAGAAGGAGCTTGAGCGGCTTCAAAGAGAAGAAAGACCCAAGGTTATTCAAGCCATTGAGGAAGCGAGAGCCCATGGAGATTTGTCGGAAAACGCCGAATATGAGGCAGCTAAAGAAAAACAGGCGCTTATAGAAGCTCAAATAAGCGACATTACCGACAAATTATCCCGATGTCAGATTATTGAAGTATGCGAGGACACAAACGGCAAGGTGGTTTTTGGATCCACCGTTGTTGTGGAAGATTTGGATACGGGATCCATTGAGACCTATTGCTTGGTTGGCCCTTTTGAGGCTCAGGTTGAACATGGCACTATTTCCATCTTATCTCCCATTGGGAAAGCACTTCTAGGAAAGGAAGTCGGGGACGAAGTAAAGGTTCAAACACCCAAGGGCTTGCGAACTCTTGAAATTCTTGAAGTAAGAAAACCCAACTTCTAATGCCGAAATGTTTTGACGGACAGGCTTAGCAAGGTTAATGTTTGCTCCATGGGTAAAACCTGTCTTTTGTCCGATAAAAGTTGATAAATTAGCGAAAGGGAAGGGACCCGCAAGACAATGAGCGAAACCCATTACAGACGTAAAGATCTGCTTGGGATTGAGGAGCTTTCTCGGGGTGAAATTGAACATATTCTCGATCTTGCGAAATCCCTGCGGGAAATTAACGAGCGAGCCATCAAGAAAGTTCCTACTCTGCGTGGAAAGACCGTGGTGAGCATATTTTATGAGCCCAGCACAAGGACGAAAATGTCTTTTGAAATGGCTGCAAAACGCCTAAGCGCTGATACTTATAGCATTTCCACGACTACAAGCTCCATGGTTAAAGGCGAAACTTTTCTTGACACCATAAAAAACCTGGAAGCTATGAAACCAGATGTGTTTATTATTCGCCATTCCCAATCCGGCCTTCCCCATAGAATCGCATCGCTTACTCCTGTATCGGTTATAAACGCAGGTGATGGGCAGCACGAACATCCTTCCCAGGCTCTGCTGGATCTTCTCACTGTACTCGATCACCGTGGGAGTGTGGAAGGATTGCAACTCCTGATTGTGGGGGATATCCTTCACAGTCGGGTTGCTCGATCAAATATCTGGGCTTTTACCAAAATGGGAGCAGAAGTGACTCTTTGTGGGCCGCCTACGCTTCTTCCTCCCGGGTGGGCAGAGAAAAGTTTTCAGGGAGCTAAAGTAAAAGTAACTTATGACCTCGATGAGGCTATCCCGAACGCCGATGTTATTATGGTGCTCCGTCTTCAGAGGGAACGCCAGAAATTAAGTTTTCTCCCTTCTTTGCGAGAATATGCAGTGCTTTACGGAGTTAACGCAAAAAGATTGGAAAGAGCCAGGAAAGATCTTATAGTTATGCATCCCGGTCCCATAAATCGCGGTGTGGAATTAAGTCCTGATGTTGCCGACGGACGATGGTCGGTTATACTGGATCAGGTTACAAACGGTGTTGCTGTGCGGATGGCTATACTTTACATCCTTGCACAGCGAGGAAGTGAACCGACGGAAGTTTAATAAAAGGGGAGTTAATGCCATGAAAATTAGACAATTTGTTGCTGCGGGGTTGATAGTTGTATTTCTTTCTTCTTGCGCTGGAATGACCACTAGAGAGCAAAGAGTTCTCAGTGGTGGAGCTATTGGAGCAGGTCTCGGCACTGCGACAGCCGCTATTGTTCAGGGATCCCTTTTTACAGGTGCGGCTATCGGTGCTGCAGCAGGAGCAATCGGTGGGTTGATTTACGATGAAGCTCAGAAGAGAAGACGATAGGGGAGGGGAAATTCGTTATGAGACGACTGATCTGGATGGTGCTGTTTTTGTCTGCTGTTGGAATGTGCGGAGTTTCCATGGCAGGGGAAGTTTACGAGAGCGCCTTTGGTTTTAAGGCAGTTTTTCCGGCACGGTGGGTGGTTCTTGATAAGAGCTACGCCACAGAACATCCTGATTCGGTAGAATCGGCATTTCTGGCGGCTCAAAAGGATACTGAAATAACCCCTGAAACTAAAAGCGTTCTTTCATCTGTAAAGGAAATGATACTTCGTGGGGAAATCGAATATTATTTTTCCGAGAATCCCCGATTTGTAGTGGCCGTTAATAAATCTTCCGGAAGTGTACCTAAAACCGACGAAGACCTGAAACGTCTATGCCAGTCTTTTCCAGCTCAGCTTTCTGCCAGCGCTGGAAAGCCAGTAAACGTTTACGAATGTTCCAAGAAAGTGTTTAATGGTTATGACACTCTCGTCCTTGTTGCTGATGGCCAGATGAAAGATAGCCGTTATGTTCAGTATCAGCTCGCCGACACTCCCCAGACGGTGATTATATTTACAGCAACGGGAGCTACTCCTGAGAATTTTCCGGCGATGATTAAACTCATGGAAAGTTTTATGAATTCAATTCAGCTAGTAAAACGATAAATAACCATGAGCGAAACAAAGGTTATTTTGCTCCGGGACTGTTGAAGAAAGATAAAAACTTTCGAACTGACCTGGTCATTCCGAGGTGTCCTGAGCGAAGCGAGGGACGCCGAGGAATCTCCAGGGAGATCCTTCGCTTCGCTCAGGATGACAGGCAGGAGGAAGATGAATTGTGTCTAAAGGGATTGTTTATTTAGTAAGTGATGCTCCGAAACTCTCTTTAGTTTTTCAGAATGTTCGGTTGCTCGATCCATCAACGGGTAAAGATGAACAGACCGATCTTGTTGTAGTTGATGGCATTATCAAAGATATTCTTCCCCCTTTTGGTGCTGGAGATGCCGCCCGTGGCGGTATTTCTGTTTTGCCCTGCGATGGGCTATGGCTTGTGCCCGGACTTGTTGACATGCATGTCCATCTGAGGGAACCGGGGGAAGAGTACAAAGAAACGATTGCTTCGGGAACGATGGCGGCTGCGGCTGGAGGATTTGTTGCGGTTGCGTGTATGCCGAACACCAAGCCCCCTAATGATCATCCGGCGGTAACCAGATTTATTATTGAGAAGGCTCAAACGGAAGGCTCCTGTGTTGTCTATCCAGTCGGAGCTATTACGAAAGGTCTTGCAGGCGAAGAACTTACAGAGATGGGCTCACTTTTTGAAGCTGGCGCGATCGCTTTCTCCGATGATGGACGACCTGTAATGAACGCTCAGATTATGCGTCGTGCCATGGAATATTCCATCATATTTTCTGTGCCTATTATCAGTCACTGCGAAGATCTTAATCTGTCAGCTGGCGGAGTGATGAACGAAGGGGCTGTATCTCTCAGGTTGGGACTTCGAGGAATTCCAAGAATTGCAGAAGATGTGATGGTTCTTCGAGACATAGAGATCGCTCGCTGGACTGGAGCAAAACTTCATGTGGCCCACGTGAGCACCAAGGGGTCTGTGGAAATAATAAGGCGGGCTAAAAAAGATGGTCTTCCGGTCACGGCAGAAACAGCTCCTCATTATTTCACTCTTACCGAAGAAGCTGTTCAGAGCTTTGATGCGGTCTTTAAAGTGAATCCACCACTTCGCACTCAGGAAGATGTTGAAGCTGTGATTGAAGGACTCTCCGATGGAACCATTGACGCTATCGCCACAGATCACGCTCCTCATAGCATTTTGGAAAAGGATGTTGAATTTGATTCTGCTTCCTTCGGCATGATTGGTCTGGAGACGGCTCTTCCATTGGTTCTTCAACTTGTAAAGAAAGGTGCACTTTCTCCACTTAAAGCCGTTGCCGCTCTCTCCACAAATCCTGCCAGAATCCTGGGACTGCCTTACGGTTCCATCGTGCCTGGTAAACCAGCATTTCTTACTCTCATTGATCCCAATTATGAATGGATTGTAAGAGCTGAAGAATTCTATTCTCTTTCACGAAATTGTCCCTTTGAAGGCTGGAAAGTTCATGGCAGAGCTGAAATGACCGTTGTGGACGGTAAGATGGTTTTTGTTAGGACTGATGGAGTCTGTGCGTCTCTGGTGGGGAAGGATCATGCGTTCCGTGCCTAAGATCCTGGTTGTGGATGATGAGGAAGGTATGCGAGATTTTCTCGAGCTTATGCTGATCAGGAAGGGATATGAGACTGTAGTGGTTTCAAATGGTAAGGATGCTATAGAAAAACTTCGCAAAGAGAATTTCGATATTGTCATTGCTGACATTAGAATGGAGCCTGTGAGCGGAATAGATGTGCTGAGGGAAGCAAAAAAAGTGGATCCAGCCACTGTTGTTATAATGATTTCTGCTTATGCAAGCCCTGAAACTGCCGTGACGGCAATGCAGGAGGGAGCATACGACTATCTTCCCAAGCCTTTCGATATAAACGAAATGTATCGCATCCTTGAGGAAGCATGGGAAAAGAAACAATCATATCACGGTTCGAAAACCGTTTCTACTCATGCTATGGCCTGGGAAGAAGGGAAGGGAGAAATTCCCGTTCACTTTGGACTTCTTGTTGGTGAGACTCCTGAGATGCTTCGATTGTATAGTCTTATTGAAAAAGTGGCCATGGTTGACAGTAATGTGCTTATTACGGGTGAAAGCGGGACAGGAAAAGAACTTGTTGCCAGGGCTATTCACAATCTTAGCAAACGCAAAGATAATCCTTTTGTGACGGTCAATTGTGGAGGAGTTCCTGAATCGCTTATCGAGAGCGAGCTCTTTGGCTACAGAAAGGGAGCTTTCACAGGGGCACTGCATGATCGTAAGGGACTTGTGGAAGCGGCTCAGGGAGGAACTCTTTTCCTCGACGAAATTGGAGAATTATCCCCCGCATTACAGATTCGGCTTCTCAGGCTGACTCAAGAAAAAACTATCCGTCGTCTTGGCGACAATGAAGATCGCCCTGTTGATGTGAGGATTATATCTGCCACTCACAGAAATCTTGAAGAAATGGTCGCCAACGGAACATTTCGGGAAGATCTTTATTATCGTCTTAACGTTATTCCTATAAGAGTGCCACCTCTTAGGGAAAGACGGGATGACATCCCTCTTCTGGCTCAGTATTTTCTCAAGCGTTACAGTGAGAAATTGGGGAAAAATATTCAGCGCATTTCTTCTTATGCGATGGATATTTTGAAATCCTATGACTTTCCGGGGAATGTGAGAGAGCTGGAAAACATAATCGAAAGAGGAGTGGCTTTAGAGCAAACATGCATAATCCTTCCGGAGAGTCTTACAATTGCTGGTCGGAGGGGTATATCACAAGCTTCCCTTACAGCCACAAATGCTGTCGAAGATTTTTTTAACGATCTTCCCAACATCCCACCGGAAGGCATTGATCTTGACAGATTGCTTGAAAAAGTAGAAAAACACTACCTCACCCAGGCTCTTGTTTATTCAGGTGGGCGCAAACATAAAGCGGCAGAACTTCTTAAAATAAGTTTTCGTTCTTTACGATACAGGCTTGCTAAGTATGGCATGGAAACAGACCACCAGGCCTGGGGTAGGTCTTCTACAGATGACCCCCCTTGTCATGCCGAACGTAGTGAGGCATCCCCAGGGGGAGGGCAGGAGATCCCTCGCTATCGCTCGGGATGACAAAAGAGGGAGCTCGAGGTGACAAAAACCTGTCATGGCAGACAGGCAATTTATAGGAGGAGGATTCAAATATGTCGCCGATAAAAGATGAGAGTGACTTTGAAGATATGATGGACGATCTTGAATTGGTGCCTGATGAAGATGAAGAGGAAGAAGAGGAGGAAGTTTCGGATATAGAGTTGGCTTATGACGAAGGTGAAGAGCTTATCATAAGCGACGAAATAGAGCCGGAAGAAACTCTACCCTCAGTTTTGTTTGCAGGGATCTCAAGACCAAAAACGGATGAAGAATGGTTTGCTTTGCTCCAGAACGCCCAAGCTGAAGGGGTTCCTGTTTACTCCATTTCGGAAACTTATCAGGAAGGTAACCTTATCAGGCATCCACTTTTCGGTTTGGGAGTGGTTACGAAGGTCAGAACCAACCGAAAGATGGAGGTCATTTTCAAGGATTCTGAAGGCAATATGGTAAAAAAGCTCATGGCGATGAATATAACGCCTGAACAGGTTAGCTGAGAATGAACAGAGGATGCCTGGCTCACTCCAAGCAGAAGGCCGAGTTCGGTCATCTGGAAGCCGTTGGGCAAATGATTGGCATTCAACACAGAGGGCACAGGGTTCACAGAGTGAGCCTCTATTTCCTCTCTTAAGCCAGAGAAAGGGGCTATGACGCGGTTTGAGTGGGTTATGAGACAAAGTGATGAAAATGGCGATGGAGATAATGGACAGAAATGTCCTGTTCCATCAACTTATGAGGAAGTACTGGAGTTACTCGCCACCCAACGCGGAATAGACCTTGATCTTCTCGAAGACCCATCTCTTGCGAAACTTGAATCTTACCTTTCGATGAGAAATTTCGAAGAAGGTGCCAAGCTGATAGCAGACCATCTTTCGAAAAACCACAAAATAGTGATTGTTGGCGATTATGACTGCGACGGTATCACATCTATTGCTCAATGGACTTTTTTCCTTAAGGATATTGGTTATTCTAATTTTTCTGTGGCCATACCACACAGGTCGGAAGGTTACGGGTTTCCAAGGAGAGCCGTTGATGAGAATCCGGATGCGCACGTTTTCATCGTAACCGACTGTGGAACTCATGACAAAGAAGCCATTCAGGCCGCTCGGGAGAAAAGAGCGGATGTTGTGGTTATCGATCATCATAAGATCGAAGACGTTAATCGTCTTGCCCCTGCCACTCTGCTTATAAATCCTAAACATCCCCAGTGTCCCTCTTGCTTTAAAGACTTTTGTAGTTCTGGTTTAACTCTTCTCTTTCTGGCAAAACTTAGATCGTTTCTTCCAGAGGGGTTTGAAAGGCCAAAACTCGATGCTCGTTATCAAACCCTTGCGGCTCTTGGGACAATAGCAGATGTAATGCCGCTCACGGGAGCAAACCGCATTATTACCAAATGGGGTCTTCAAAGGATAAACGAGGGACGGTTTGCCCCGCTTGCAGTGCTTAGGGACCTTGCTGGTCTTAGAAACAGAAAACTTTCGGCAGGACATGTGGGATTTTATCTGGCTCCCAGACTCAACGCTCCTGGAAGAATTGCTGATCCTATGATAGCCTTTGAATTTCTTACGGCCGATGATAGTTATTCTCTTGCCAGTCTTGGACAGAAGCTGAATCATTTGAATGCTCAGAGACAGGCGGAAGAAGCGAGAGTATTTCGCAAAGTGATAGCGTATCTTGCAGACATGGAAGCCTCGCCTGCCCAGCGGGGTCGTCGTGGTATCGTATTGGCTGATAAGAGCTGGCATCCTGGTGTGGTAGGTATTGTTGCTTCGAAAGTAGTTCAGGAATATCATTACGGTCCCGTTATTATAGGCTCAATTGGAGATGATGGATTAGTGAGAGCGTCGGCAAGGAGCATCCCGGGGGTGGATATTTGTGAAGTTCTTTCGGAATGTGAGGATTGTCTTTTAAGATGGGGTGGGCACGAAGCGGCAGCGGGACTTTCTCTGGAATATTCCAGGCTGGAAGAATTTGCTGATCGTTTTGAAAAAGTTCTGGCTAGATGGCCAGATCATGTTTTTACAAGGCGGCTTGTGGTGGATTGCGAACTTCCTACACGGTTGATTTCAAAAGAGTTACTGGAAGTTCTCGAAAGACTTGAACCTTACGGGCAGGGCAATCCTACTCCTCTTTTCCTTACACGGAATCTAAAGCTTACCGATGTGAAAGTTTTCGGTAACGGACATAGACACCTAAAGCTTTTGTTTGGGTGCAGATTTCAAGGGATTATGTGGCGGGGTGGTTCTTTATTATCCTCCTGCCTTAAGCCAGGTTACCGCTGCAACGTTGTTTATCATCTTGAATGGGATTCGCAAAAAGAGCAGTGTTTAATGGTTATTAAAGACATGGAAGTTTATAGAACCTGATCCCCGCCCATAAAGCAAATATTAGAAAAAGCTAACGTCTCCGCTTCCCACACGTAAAATCTCTGGTTGATCGTTTATCAGCGAAATAACGCTGGATGGTTTTCCAGGCACTGGTCCCCCGTCTATTATGATGTCCAGCATATTTCCCAGTTTTTCCTTGATTTCCTGGGGGGTCATGAGAGTTTCGCCTGTTTCTCTATCAATGGCGGTTGTGTTGATAATGGGATGCCCGAGCTCTGCGACGATGGCTAAAGCTATAGGGCAATTGGGGACTCGAATACCAATGGTTTTGCGTTTGGAAAGCATTATCTTGGGAACCAATCTAGATGCTTCTAGAATGAATGTGTACGGACCGGGGAGGCAGCGCTTCATGACTTTATAAGCGTAGTTTGTCACCTGAGCGTATTCGCTGATGTTTTTAAGATCACTGCACACGATGCTTAGAGGTCTGTCATGGGTTTTGCCTCTTAGTTCGTATACCTTTTCAATGGCTTCTTTATTGAAGAGATCACACCCTATACCATAGAAGGTGTCCGTTGGGTAAGCGATTAGACCACCGTTGGCAAGAACTTCCACGACTTGCTTGACTTTACGAGGTTCAGGATGCTGAGGATTCATTTCAATAATCATAGGACATCCCCTTCTTTTAGATGGTTAAAGGTTTTTATTCACCAATTGCCTACCTTGCGTAGAGGCAACCCTATGTGGTTGCCCTGCATTAGGGCAGGCCCATAGGCCTAGCCCTACTCGCTATACTGTTTACTAAACAACAGAAGGTGGGAAAAGTCAATGACACAATTGGAGATGTTCGAAAAACCGCCAGCACTGTTATGTCGAGTGTAGGGGCAACCCTACGTGGTTGCCCTGCATCAAGGCAGGCCCATAGGCCTGCCCCTACAGACCAAAAATTTTTTGATTTCAAGGAGTCAAAAGTGTTAATGTGCATCGCTCCTTTAGGGAGTGATTTGTTTAAAGAAGGTTCTTACGCATGTTTATTAACTGAGATTGTAAGGGAGGTAAGGCTTTGTGAAGATTCCCGTTTCTATACCTTTTGAATCCTTCAGGATAAGATTTATTGACGTGGTGGTTTTTCTATTCCTTTGTGGAGTTTTTGAACTGGTGGTGTATATTGCTTCTCAGTGGAGTCATCCGGTTGAAAGAGCTCTAGAGATTGATTTGAATCCAAAAAACATTCCCTTTTATGCCGCTCAATCCCTTGTCAGAATGGCTCTGGCTTATTTGCTTTCCCTGGTGTTTTCTATCTGGTATGGTTATACGGCGTCCAGGAGCAAAATGCATGAACGGATCATGATACCTCTTCTGGATATTCTTCAATCCATTCCTGTTCTTTCTTTCCTTCCGGCTGTTGTACTTGCCATGATCAATCTCTTTCCTGGTCAGAGAATTGGCATTGAAATGGCCTGTATCCTGTTGATTTTTACCGGGCAGGTATGGAACATGACCTTTAGTTATTACCATTCTATAAACACTATTCCTCGAGAATTTCGCGAAGTGGCTGTAGTTTTCGGATTTAACCGCTTTTCTAAATTCCTGCGCATAGATCTACCTGCCAGTGCCATAGGGCTTATATGGAACAGTATGATGTCCGTAGCTGGTGGGTGGTTTTTTCTCATGGCTTGTGAGATGTTCGTTCTTGAAGATAGGGACTTTCGCCTTCCCGGTATCGGTTCTTACATCCAGATGGCAGCTTCCCAGGGAAATATGCGCTACATTCTTTATGGCCTTGCTGCTATGGTCGCGATGATCATCGTTTTAGACGTGCTTATTTGGAGACCTCTTATTGTTTGGTCTCAGAGGTTCAGGATGGACAACATACCGCCGGAAAATGAACGTGAATCGATTGTTCTTGATTTTATTACTACCTCTGTGGTCATGCAGAAGATTGGAGACTTGATAAGTGATTGCATTGACTGGCTTGAAAAATCGACTTATAAGCTACCATCCCCGCGTTTTGGCAGGATTTTCCAATGGCTCGGCAAGTTAACCGGGTTTCTCGAGCTTATAACTATCGGCGTGGTTTTTATCTGGGCTCTTGCGAAAGTTAAGGGACTGGTTTCATCGGTAAGCTTTCAGGATATTTTGGCTATTCTCGAAGCGGCCTGTTATTCCTTTGCAAGAACTTCTGTAGCTATCCTTCTTGCTCTTTTATGGACTCTTCCGGTAGGAGTTTACATTGGGATGAATCCCAAGGCCGCTAATGTGCTCCAGGGCATTGTTCAAATAGCTGCCAGCATTCCTGCAACGGCCGTTTTTCCCATTATCATCCTGTTTCTTATAAGACTTGGTGGAGGCCTCGATATAGGGGCGATTTTCCTTATGCTTTTGGGGACTCAATGGTATCTTCTCTTTAACATAATCGCAGGTGCATCAGCTATTCCCAAGGATCTTATAGAGATAACAAAAGCCTATAACATTACCGGATGGAGAAAATGGCGGGTTTTAATTCTTCCCAGCATCTTTCCCTATTTGGTTACCGGCTTGATTACTGCTTCGGGCGGAGCCTGGAATGCAACGATTGTTAGTGAATACGTTTCCTTTGGTGGAGAAATAATGAAGACGAAAGGTCTTGGTTCTCTCATTAGTCAGTCCAGTGCGGCTGGAGACTTTGGACTCCTTTTTGTCTCTACCTGCGTTATGGCCGCTATAGTTGTGGGTATGAACAGATTGCTCTGGAAGCGGTTATTTTACATTGCCAAGACCAAATATGTGCTGGAGTAACCTATGGAAAGAGAAATCATACTGGAAACAAGAAATGTAAAAAAGTCCTTTTTCGTCGGGAAGGGTCGAGAAATAGTCGTGCTTGAGGATATTAATCTGAAAGTTTACACAGGAAGCTTTGTGGCTATTTTAGGACAGTCCGGCGCAGGCAAGTCCACTCTGTTGAGAATACTTGCAAAATTGGTAGAGCCTACAGAGGGAGAAGTATTATACCGAGGAAAACCTTTGAAAGAGGCGAATGCGAAGATTGCTGTCGTGTTTCAGAGTTTTGCTCTTTTCCCGTGGTTTACCGTGCTTGAAAATGTTGAAATAGGGCTTATCAAAAGCGGACTTCCCAAAGATGAAATTCGCAAAAAGGCTCTTCAAGCGATAGATCTGGTGGGACTTGATGGTTTTGAAGATGCTTACCCAAGGGAGCTAAGCGGTGGGATGCGTCAACGTGTGGGTATAGCGAGAGCACTTGTAGTAGAGCCGGAAGTGCTTCTCATGGATGAACCTTTTTCGGCTCTTGACGTGTTGACAGCCGATAACCTTAGAAATGACCTTATAGATTTGTGGCGTGATGGTAAACTTCCTGCCAAAGCAATAGTGCTGGTAACCCATAACATTGAGGAAGCCGTGAGCATGGCGTCACGGGCGGTGGTGTTGAGCCACAATCCCGGTAGAATAAGAGCGGAAATACCTATTCAGTTGCCTTATCCTAGAGACCGCACGTCGAAGGAATTTAAATTCATTCTTGACAAAATTTATACCGTGATCACCAAGCCTGCCGAGGAAGTTCCGTTTCTACTGGAAGCTGGCAGATATCAGTTTCTACCTCACGCTAAGGTTGGGGCTATAGCAGGTCTTGTGGAGCTTGTTCATGACAAGGGTGGCCGAGTGGATGTTTATGCTTTGAGTTCAGAGCTTGCTATGGAAGTTGATGATATCTTTCCACTCATCGAAGCAGCGGTATTTCTGAACTTTGGAGAAATTCGAGAAGGTGACTTTATACTTACAGAAAAAGGGAAACAATGGGCAGAGGCTGATGCTCTGAGAAAGAAAGAGATTTTCAGAGATGCCGCACTCGAAAACATTCAGCTTATCAAGCAAATCGTGCAGGTTCTTACAACCATGTCCAAGCATAGGGTCTCGGAAGATTTCTTTATCGATATCCTGAAGAACCATTTCACCCCGGAAGAAGCCTGGAATCAGTTAGAAACGGCCATTGACTGGGGACGGTATGCAGAGCTTTTTGCCTATGATTACGATTCTGGCGAACTTTACCTTGAAGAGCCGGAAACCCAGTCTTAGAATTATAGGCGGCGACCGGCCGGTCGCCTCTACATAATCACAGGATGTCACCCGAACGAAGGGAGGGGCCTCTTCATGGGGGTGCCTCGCTGATGCTCGGTATGACAAGCTGTGAGTTCACCCATAATTGGGGGCAAGGAGGGATAGAAATGAAGAAAACAAGTTGGCTCTGGATTGTAGCTTTGCTAGCTCTTACCGCTTGTGCTCCTTCTATTTTTAGCCAGTATGCTACTCAAATTAAGGAACCCATAAGCCTTACCCAGGCTAAGATGAATCCTACTCGCTATAAAGGGGAGATGGTTATATGGGGAGGGCAAATAGTTCGAGTTTCTAATCGGCAGGACGGAACCTATTTTGAAATTCTTCAGTTTCCTCTTTCTTATGATGCCAAACCCAAAGTGGGTGACCAGTCTGAAGGGCGCTTTGTAGCTGTGTATCCTGGTTTTCTCGATCCTGCTATCTATCGTGAAAATCGTTTGGTTACCGTTGCTGGCCGCATTCAGGGTCTAGAAGTGATCACCATAGGGGAAACAAAGCATTCTGTGCCGATGATAAAAGCTGAAAAGGTTCATCTGTGGGAAAAAGAAAGAGTTGTCCTGTCTCCGTGGTATGAATCCTGTAACGACGTAGTGTGTTTCCACACCTCTTACTGGTTTAGATGGCATCATTGCTGTTGGTAAGAATTGGTAGCAGTATATGACTCAGGATTGATGTAATGTAGGGACGACTGGTTGGTCGCCCCTACTATTCCCCATTTCTCCTATCCCTCTATTTGGGCTTCGAAATAGAAGAAAAATATCCAAGAATCGTTCTACACGCTTGAGAATCTTAAAGAATGAAAGCCTTAACCTCCTTACAGATAGTTGCTAATTCTGTTTAGCCAGTCTTGAAGAATATTACAACCTGAGCAATTTGTTTTTCCTCTAGGAGGGGTGTCAGAGGATAGCATTTCAAAAAGGCTTTTGCACAGATCTTCTACCCATTCAGGAGCCATAAGTTTTATTGGAACAATAGTGGGATTAAAGCCGAAAAATAAATGATCTTTCGTTCGGTGTAGGATGTCCTCATCGTCAAGGTTCTTATAGTCTGGGTCAAGATATACTAAGGCTAAACCTAATATGGGTTTATTAAATTGTTTGTTAGCCAAGTAGGCATAAGCGTTAAGTTGAGCAGAATAGAGAGGTCTCAATTTTTCTTGAGTATCTGTTAAAGCGGCAGTTTTATAATCAATGATAAACCAAGAGCCATCAGGAAACTCAATAATTTCGTCCGCGGTTCCATTAAGAAGGCATGAACTATTAAAAAGAGGAACCTGCCACTTAATTGGTCTTCTCAATCTAATATTTTCAAAATCAAAGTGAGGGTAAAAATTCTTCAATTGATTTAGGATCCAAGTAGGTAGCAGGTTTAGTTTCTGCACATGCCATCTTACAACGTCCTTTACGTATTTATCAGTTATATTGACGATGCCTGACATGGGAGATCTGAAGGGATGGTTGTCTACAAGTGGAAACTTTTTAGTAAACCAAAAACACCTTGGGCAGAATTCTTCGAGGAGAGGTTTTCCAATCTCTCTGGAGCTTAAAGTTACTTGATAAGGTTTGCTTTTAGCCATTTCACACCCCCTGAGAGCTTTAAAATCCCTTACTAGTTACTAGGCAAAGCTTGCAAAGCCTATTTCATAGAGCTGTTTAAGCATCGTAAGCACCTTTTTAGCAGTTCGTGGGTATTTGAATTTTTCTACAACTGCTACTTGGTTTGTTGGTTGAGATTGCGGATTACTTTCTTGGAATGAACCGTCTGATTTTTTATTTGATTGAAATTCTTGCATTAAGTGCGTTAAATCAGCAATGCTGATTCAGGCGAATTCTTAAAAGCCTATCAAGTTCATCCGCAAATATGTAAGGCTTTCCTAAGGCAGTAACCTCCTCAGCCGCTTCTTCAATTTTAAAATCTTCAAGGTTAAGCTTAGTCATCATTAGCTCCGACAAAGCCTAATTTTTCTTCCTTTTTGACCTCCTGCTTAAAAGATACCTGAAGTTTGTCTATTAAAGCTAATACCGTCTCAGGTTCGTATCTGGTTTCATCGTACCTTGGCTTAAGTAAATGCTTAACTAAGGTCACAATAAAAGCCCCAGTTACTTTAAGATTAGATAACTTTCTCCTTATCTTTTCATCTTTAAAGACCTCATGCAGGCGTTCATCCTTTGATTCTCTTAAAACAAGTTTAGGATAAAATTCCGGGTCAAGTTCGCTAAATTCTATGATAAGGTCAAATCTGCCTGGTCTTCTCAATGCAAAATCAACTAATTTTCTGTCGTTTGTAGTAGCAATTAAATAATGATCGTCATTCTCAACAAAACCATCTAACGCCTGAAGTGCACTTGAAAGATCTCTCGCTTTAAACGGATTTTCTCTTGATCCAACCAGGAGGTCAATGTCATCTATGCATAGTAAAACCGGGCTAAATATTTCTGCGTATTCAAAGATATAATTTAAAGGAACGCCACAGCCTGCGTCCACTTCTATTACAGTAATTCCGTTGGATTTTAGACACTCGGCTATGATAGCTTTCACTGTATCTGTCTTTCCTGTGCCAGGTTCACCCACAAAAAAGTATCTAAGCCCTTGATTTTTTCTCTTCACTGCTTCAACAAAATCCTCAAAGTCTGATTTGTCTTTTAAATAAATGTCATCAAGGGTAAGATTGGGAGGGGGTAAGACTTTAAATTTGACTCCTTCAATATTGTCAGTAGGCCTGGAAAATTTCAGGAATTTTCCAAAGTAGCCTGAATTCCTTATAGCAAGCTTTATTAACAGATTGGTTAGCTCAATTGAGTATAATTCCTCTGGGTCTTCACCTACCACGAAAATAACGTAAGTGGTCGAGCCCATATCTTCTATGGTAGAAAAGGAGATGTAATATCTTCTATCCTTATGCTTAAGAATAGCAAAAAAGGATTGTTCGGTAGAAGCGAAATTATCGAAGGGGTCAAACCCTACGATCATAGGTAAGTTAAGAAATCCGGGGCTAACATAAGAGAATACATCCTCAACAGCAAACGGTAATTCATCAGCTGGAGGATTAACCTCATTACCCATGTAGAGCTTGAGCAAATACGATTTAACAGCCTGAAAAATTTCATAAGGAACTTGTCGATAATAAGCAGCAACGCCAAACCCTTGTTTAATCTCTTCCAACCTTCCTTTAGTCCTTCTTATTCTTCTCATAAACACACCTCCCCATTATTTGTTTTTTGAACAACCATCATTTATTTTTTTGAACAAATAATCTCAGTCGATTAAAGAGGAGTTGTGCCGGTTACAAGGAAAGAGAGGATTGGCTTGAAGGAGGAGAAAAACCCTTTTCGATAAGCCCAGGATTTTCCCTTTCTAACATTCTAACAAAACCTCTAATTAAGTTAATTAACTTCTACTACGCCACTACAATTTTTTCGGCTATAATTATACAAAAAATAACGAATTTATCAAGTCGGAAATTTGCTTATTTTTCATTAAATATAAATGATATCTTCTCATACGCTGGATTATTTGAATATTAAATAATCTTTCGTGCAATTCCTGTCAAAATCGCCCTTAAAATACAAAATTTAACTCACCGCTGTCCGTTACCTGAGGCAATGGTCGAAGGGAGGTTAGAGCCCCTCGCTATCGTTCGGGAAGACAGATAGGGGAGAGCTTAACCGAGGAAGCACTTGCTTTGCTAGGGATGACAATACTGGCGATCTTCGAACACCCTAATACCGTTTGACTTTTTGGGATTAGTAAGATATGGCTAAACTGAGAAACCGCATTGTGGAAGCTGGGAGCAAAGCGAATATTAGGAAGACGACCATTGAACTTGCCGAGGAACAGTGTTTTTTTGAAGGAAACTCTTACCCGGGACCTGCTTGAGAAAGCCCCCCAGGAGTAAAAGAAAGGGAAGAAAAAGCGAGAGGTTAATCATGTCTCCAAGGAAGAAACAGGTGGGAAGTGAAGCTAACGGTGTTAAAGATTTTCGTCATGATTCTGCAAGGCGAAAGAACAACCCGCCCGCCGGACTCGCACCCACCTACGAGGTTCGTGAGCGGCAAACCAGGCGGTATGCCTATGAACCTCACCTGGATCCACAGCTTGTCTGGACTGGCAAAGCGGAGCACACCTCCTTCGATGTGGATGTAGTTCCGCTCCACATCCACGAGCGCATTTCCACTCGTGCCATCCTGAACGCTGTGCGCCGTCCGCAAATGGTACAACAACGTATTATGTTTGGCGAGACGCCGTTACCTGCGGATAAACAAATCGAGTTTTACCAACACGAGGTTGGATGGGCCAACCGTCTGATCCTGGGCGATTCGCTCCTTGTGATGAACTCGCTCCTGGTAAAAGAGGGTATGGCGGGCAAGGTGCAGATGATCTACATCGACCCGCCTTACGGCATCAAGTACGCCAGCAACTTCCAGCCACGCATTGACCGCCGGGACGTGAAGGACAAGGACGAGGACCTCACCCGCGAGCCGGAGCAGATCAAAGCCTACCGCGACACCTGGACGCTGGGCATCCATTCCTACCTCACCTACCTGCGGGACTGCCTGCTCCTGGCCCGGGAACTCCTCACCGAGAGCGGCTCGATTTTTGTGCAGATCAACGACGAGAACCTCCACCTGGTGCGGTGCCTGTTGGACGAGGTGTTTGGGAGGGAGAATTTTGTGGCGGTGGTGGCGTTCCGGAAGACCGGGGGACTTGGGGCCAGCGGTCTCTCGGTGGTAAACGATTTCCTGCTCTGGTACGCGAAAAGCCGCGCTCAGGTAAAGTACCGGCAGTTGTACCTGTCCAAGACTGTCACTGGAACTGCTGAGCAGTACCGTTACATAGAACTCCGAGACGGCACGAGGATGCCATCAGGGGCTCCAGTAAGTGCAGCCGCGAATGCGCTGCCGTTGCAACCTACCTCGCTGCATACAATGTTCGCTACCACTGCCTGTGTTTACGAGCTAGAGCATGATGGCAGAGTTTTCCGTCCCCCTCACAACCGGCAATGGTCGACCACTCCTGACGGAACGCAACGGTTGAAGCACGCTGACCGCATAGCAGTGACTGGTGCTACACCGCGATATGTACGCTACTTGTGCGACTTTCCAATCGCTGAATTGACTACGGTGTGGGACGACACAATGGGCGCAGAGGATAAGATGTATGCCGTCCAAACCAACACCAAAGTCATCGAGCGCTGCATCCTGATGACCACCGACCCGGGCGACCTGGTCTTCGATCCTACCTGTGGCTCCGGCACCACGGCCTACTGCGCCGAGAAGTGGGGACGGCGGTGGATTACCTGCGATACCAGCCGGGTGGCGCTTGCCATTGCCCGCCAGAGGCTAATGACGGCAAAGTTCGACTATTACGAGCTAAAAGACCCCGAACGTGGCCCCGCTGGCGGCTTCATCTACGAGACCGTCCCGCACATCACGCTGGAGAGTATTGCCAAGAATACCGAAATCGATGCCATCGCCGCCAAATACCAGCCGGAGATTGACCAGGCACTGGCTGAGCTCAACCGGGCGCTCAAAGGCAAGCCCATAAAAATCACCGTATCGGAAGGTGGCAGAGCCGGGCAGGTTGTGGATTTCTCTGCCTCCGACACCAAGACAGTAACTCTGCCCACCGGGCAGGTTGTGAAGGTAAATGAGCTTCTGGAATGGGAAGTGCCACGGGAGGTGCCGCATCCCGTCTGGCCTGAGGAAGCGAAGAAAGCGTACTGGCGCCTCCATGCGCTGAAGAAAAATCCGTTTCCCGTAGGGGCAGGCCTCCGTGCCTGCCCTGATGCAGGGCAACCACAGGGTGTTGCCCCTACAAATGTTTACACCGCACAAGAAGAAACCGAACGCCTCCTGGAGACAATCTATCGTCTGACCGGTCATCGCTGGGGAGACCTTGGTCAGGTGCCTGATCCGATCCCACCGGAGAACTGGCCTGAGACGGCAAAAGATGCTCTACGTCGCTTCTGGGAGCTCAAGCGCCAGAAACGCAAAGAAATCGACGAGAGCATCCAGCGTAACGCTCCCCAGGAGACGCTTTACGATAAACCACGGGTCAAGCGCGGGGTGGTGCGGGTTTCAGGTCCCTTCACTGTGGAAGCAATTCCAGTGCCGGCGGTGGAAGACCCCACGCAAGCACCAATCCAGCAGTTCGAGGATTCCGTAGGGGTAGACCCCCGTGTCTACCCAGGGCAACCACAGGGGGTTGCCCCTACGGCCGAACCAGGACGCATTAGCGACCGCGGAGGCGACTATCTTACCGCGATGATCAACCTCCTCAAACAGCAGGGCGGGGTTCTGTTTCCCGGTGGTAAAAAGCTCGAGCTAACCAACTTACGCCAGCTCAACCTGGGCTATCTCCATGCCGAAGCGGAGGCTCGGCAGAATGGGAATGTGCTGCGTGTCGCCATCAGCTTCGGTCCCCAGTATGGGTCAGTGACTGCTTGACAGATACAGGAAACAATCCCGACCGCTAAAATGAATGGCTACCAGGTGCTGATTTTTGCCGGTTTCGCCTTCGATCCAGAGGCACAGGCTCTCGTCCAAAAAGCTCCCGTCGCGGGACTCCAGGTACACTTCGCCAATGTCGCTCCGGATGTGCTGGTAGGAGACCTGCTCAGGACCACACGCGCCAGCCAGATCTTCACCGTCTTCGGTCAGCCCGATGTGAACGTTGAAAAGCAAAAGGACGGCACGTATCGCGTGGAACTGCTCGGCGTGGATATTTATGATCCGCAGACAGGCGAAGTTCACAGCACAAGGGGCGAAGATGTGGCGGCCTGGTTCCTGGATACGGACTATGACGGCATGACCTTTCACATCTGCCAGGCCTTTTTCCCCGGCGACCCTCATGCATGGGAGAAACTCCAGCGTGCCCTGAGAGCCCAGATTGATCCTGACATCTTCGACCGGATGCGCGGCACGGTGTCGTTTCCGTTCAAGCCTGGCGAGCACCAGCGCATTGCGGTAAAGGTAATCTATTTTCGGGGAAATGAGGTGGTGAAAGTGGTGCCTTGTACCTAAGGAGCGTGCGTTATGGATCGTAACGAGGTACATATCGCCTTTGAAATCCTGCTTGAGGAGATCGAGCAGGTTGCAAATAGCATCAACGATGCCGGTGCCGAAGCCTTTCAAAAAGGGGCATACGATGGGGCTCGTCGGATGATTGAAATTGCGACGCGGCTGGCCGAGTTTCGCGAAAGGGTTAAGGCGCTTCAAAATGAATGGAGAAATGTCTTCACCGGTTATGTTCCGGAGAGAAAAATGAGGCGCAGAGAGCGTCCGGAGAGACTTAAAAGAGGGTTGAGAACGAGCGAAGATGCCTTTCGGAAGCCGATCCTGGAAGCTCTAGTAGAATTGGAAGGGCGAGCGGAGATGTCTAAGGTGTTGGATCTTGTGGAGAAAAAGATGCAGGGAATCTTGAACGATTATGACTATCAGTCTTTACCTTCGGACCCTAGGACCATCCGTTGGCGCAACACGGCGCAGTGGTGTCGGAATACGATGGCCCGAGAGGGGCTGTTGAAGAGCGACTCACCTCGGGGCATCTGGGAGATCTCAGAACGAGGAAGGAAGGCTCTTCAGGAGGGTAAGGTGTAAAGATGTCCCTTCTCGTAGACAATCCCATCATTAACTCGCCCTTCGAGGAGCCCACATGCTACTGGGCTTACGAAGAAGGCCAGCCGGTGCTCAAGGAAGGACGTCGGCCGGCAGGTTATTACCTCAAGGCAAGGACACGCGGGCCGCAGATGGCCATGCTGGAGGAGGAGTTCGTCCCGCTGGACTTGGTCAACACCATTCGGAAGCTGGTCAAGGAGTGGCGAGAACGAGGCTATCCCGGTGTCACACCAATCACCCGGCAGTTGCTCAATCACTGGAACAACCCCGAGCGGGAGCGCAAACTCTTCTGGGGCTGTGACGATGGGCGGGAGGTGATGATCATCCTGGAGGTGAAAGGCTTCGAGACGGAGCAAGACCGGCAGAAGGAAGCCGCTGCGAAGCGGTGGGTGAGGGCGGTAAACCACCACGGGGAGTTCGAGCGATGGGCATTCGCTCTGTGTAAGGACCCCAGGCAATTGAGAACCATTCTAGTAAAGGAGGTCAAAATGCTTTGCGGCAGCCGGACTTAGCCGGCCTACCAGCAGTTCCAAACCTACAAACAGGAGAACCCCTCGTTCTTTGTTTACAAAGAGGCTCAGATGGTTCGAAAAATCTCCAGTATTGTCTCATAAAGTATAAACAAACCATCCCACATCCCGATTGACAAGTTGCAAATAGCCTTTTATTTTATGGCTTGGTTTCGTCAGGTGCGGAAACGCTTAAAAGGGAATCCCGTGAAAATCGGGAACGGTCCCGCCGCTGTGAACGGGGACGAAATCCGAAAAAAGCCACTGTCTCGCTGAAGCGAGATGGGAAGGCTCGGAGAGTAGGATGATCCGTGAGTCAGAAGACCTGCCTGACGGAGGATGACCCGTCTGACTCGGAATGTCTGGCGGGTGTATGGTGAGGGCGAAGAAGCTGGGTGCAGGCCTCAGAGGAAGTTTTCAATTCTGAGGCTTTTTTTGTGAATAAAGGAGAGCAAAATGAGTTTCTCAGCACCTGGTGCTAAAAAAGATCGCCTTTTTGTGTTTTTTATTGCCTTTTTTGTGTTTTGCCTCAATATCCTACCAGCCTTTGCCGATAATCTTCAGGAAAGTCTTTTCCCCAATAAAACGTCCGTTCGGTTTGCTAAGTGTTTTAACATTACCTATCACGATACGTACAAAAAGCTGGAAGTAAAAAACCCATGGCGGGGAGCAAAGGAAGGCTTTGTCTATATCCTTGTGCCTCAGGGACAGGATGTGCCAAAGGACATTCCTCCTGGAGCCATTGTAGTAACAGTACCGGTAAAAAGAATTGCTCTTCTATCCACCACTTTTGCGGCCTTTTTCCCCATGATAGGGATAGAAAAGTCCATTGTTGGTATTGGCGCTCCCGATTGGGTTCATTCGCCTGAAATTCTTGCTCTGATAAAAGAAGGCCACATAGCAAAAGTTGGCAAAGGTCAGGGAATGGGGTTGAAATTCGATGAAGAACGCCTCGTTACTCTTAAGCCCGACATTGTGATACTTTATGGAACCGGTAATCCCGCTACGGATCAACATCCAAAGTTACTAGAAGGAGGCTTCAAACCCGTTATTGTTGCTCCGCACATGGAAGCTCATCCTCTTGGAAGAGCCGAGTGGATCAAATTCCTTGCGGCATTTTTCAATAAGGAAGCCGAAGCAGACCGAGTTTTTAACGACATAGTTTCTCGATATGAAGCCCTGGCCGATAAGGTTAAAAACATTTCATATCGTCCCACAGTATTTTGCAATGCTCCTATTCGCGGTACATGGCATATTCCCGGTGGTGGAGGGTACGTGGCAAAGTTGATACATGACGCTGGAGCCAAATATCTCTGGGACGATGACCAGTCCACGGGCACTATGACTGTAGCTATCGAAACGGTCATTGAAAGAGCTAAAAATGCAGATTTCTGGATTGGGGTTATCATGCCTGTGCAGTCTCTTGAGGAATTGCGAGCTATAGATGACCGTTTTTCCCTTTTTAGGGCTTTTCAAAAGGGAAATGTGTTCAACAACGATGTTAAGGTAAATGCTGCTGGCGGGAACGACTTCTGGGAAACTGGTGTAGCTCGCCCAGACCTTGTGCTTGCCGATTTCATTAAGATATTCCATCCGGAAGTGCTTCCTGACCACCAGCTTATCTGGTATCGCCAGTTGCCACCTAAGAGTGACGATTCTGGGCGAGGGCACTAATGACTCAGTCAAGCGAATCATTTGTCTTACCGGCCTCGATGTCAGTCCCTAAAAATCAACCTCTAAGGTGGTTTCTTCTTGGAGTCTTGCTCATTGCGATTTTTCTTCTAGAGCTTTGCCTTGGATCGGTGATGATACCTCTAAGGGATATTCTTCTGAGTTTTGTGAGTCCTTCGGATGTGGATGAAAAATGGCGTGAGATTATTTTTGTTTTTCGGCTTCCTAGAGCTATTACAGCAGCCTTTGCCGGGGCTGCTTTAGGAACGGCTGGGCTTCAAATGCAGACCCTTTTCCGAAATCCACTAGCCGGCCCCTATGTGTTGGGCATCAATTCAGGAGCCAGTCTGGGAGTCGCTGTTCTGGTTCTTACGGCATGGAATCTTGGTTTACCGGCGTTTTTTGCAAAAACGGGCTTTCTTGGTAATATGGCTGTTGTTTTGGCTTCGATTGCAGGAGCCGGAACTGCCTTCGGGATAGTGATCGCCTTTTCCAGACGAGTTCAGCAAAGCGTTACCCTTCTTATTATCGGCCTCATGATAGGTTACATCAGCAACGCCTTTGTTGAAGTGCTTATTCAGTTTGCTGTGGAGCATTCAATACAGCGTTTTATCACCTGGACATTTGGTTCCTTTGGAGGAGTAACCTGGATACAGCTCAGAGTTTTCGTCCCGGCGATTGTACTGGGACTTTTAATAGCCGTAATTATGATGAAGCCGCTTAATGCTTTGCTTCTGGGTGAAGAGTATGCTCGGAGCATGGGAGTAAATGTGCGGCGCACCAGAGTTTTCATCATTTCCGGCAGTTCCCTTCTTGCGGGGGCGGTAACGGCTTTCTGTGGGCCTGTAGCTTTCATCGGTATTGCTGTGCCTCATCTTTGCCGTTTGATTTTCAGGACATCCGATCACCGTGTGCTTGTCCCTGGCGTTTTGCTCATGGGAGCTATTTTGGCTTTAGCCGCCGACCTTATAGCTCAGGTTCCCGGAAGTCGTGCCGTGCTGCCTCTTAACGCCGTCACTTCCATTATTGGTGCGCCTGTGGTTATCTGGGTGATTATGAAGAGAAGGCAAAGCCTGGAGGTGTAAGAGAATGTCTGATGTTTTAGTAGCCAGAAGGCTTACCGTTGGTTATAAGTCCGGCAAGGGATGTAATGTTGTGGCTGAAGGGATTGAAGTTAGCCTGAAATCTGGCGAATTTGTTTGTCTTCTTGGTCCAAACGGCGCCGGCAAATCGACGCTTATTAAGACTCTTGCCGGAATTCATAGGCCTATTTCAGGCGATGTTATACTTGATGGGATGCCTATTTCTGCCTTTTCTTCTCAGGAACTTGCAAGACGCCTCAGCGTTGTGTTGACAGATAGACCTGCCGTTGGGCTTATGCCTGTTTTTTCTCTTGTTGCCTTAGGACGGTATCCTTATACAGGCTGGACTGGAAATCTTTCTCCTAAAGATGAAAAAATCGTATGGGAAGCCATAAAAGCCGTGGGAATAGAAGATCTCGCAGGTCGTTTGGTTGGTGAATTGAGCGATGGTGAGCGTCAGAAAGTCATGATTGCTCGCGCTCTGGCTCAGCAACCTCGGGTAATGATTCTTGATGAGGCTACGGCTTTTCTCGATCTGCCTCGTCGCGTCGAATTGTTTCTTTTACTTAGAAGGCTTGCTCGGGAATCCGATATCGCCGTTCTTCTTTCTACTCATGATCTCGATCTTGCCTTGAGAAGCGCTGACCGCTTATGGATCTTACCCAAGGGAGGAAGTCTTATAGACGGAATCCCGGAGGACCTGGTTCTAAAGGGAGCTTTCGCTGCCGCTTTTAACTGCTCTGATGTCGTTTTCGATAACCGTTCAGGCACTTTTGTTTTTGAAAGCCCGTCGTTAGGAGAAGTAGCTCTCGAAGGAAACGGTGTTTTGGGTGTTTGGACTAGAAGAGCTCTTAACAGAGCTGGCTATCGAGTTATTTCCAGTGAGAATGCGCCTTTGAAAATAGAAATTTCGGGTGAGGACGGTTCTAAAGCGGCATGGCGAATTTACTGTGGTGATCGCCCGCATCAGTGTGCTCATTCACTGGAAGAGTTACTGCGGCAATTAAGTTCTATGAGAGATGCAGCTTGAAGGCGCTTACAACACCGTGACAGCGACAGGCTGTGGCTATAATTAAGGGATGCTGGATGTTCAAGCCGACTGAGCCATTCCTTGTCACCCCGAACGTCATCGAGGGGTCTCCTTGGGGATTCCTCGGCACTTCGTGCCTCGGAATGACAGAAAGGGCTGTCACCCCGAGCGTTAGCGAGGGGTCTTCTGCCTGTCGTCCCGAGCGAAGCGAGGGATCTCCCGGAGGGCATGCCTCGCATTCGCTCGGCATGACAAGTGAAGAAGGGATTCCTTGGCACTCCGCTGAAAAAGGGATTCCTCGGCACTCCGCTCCTAGGAATGACACTAATTCTTCCAGAGTTTTTAGTCCTTCCATAAGATAGGATGCTGGATAGCCTCCCACACCAGGCGCAAGTTGAAAGCTTCTGAAGACCAGGGCTGACCATGGTTCAGGGACGGCATTGGCTATCATTTCATAGAGGTTTCCGGGTCTTGGTTTTCCGGTGTGAGTGCATTTTTCCGGTGGTTCTGGGCAATTGTCCGGACATATAAAGGAAGCAATACTAACGAAAAGCAAATCATTTCGCCCCTCTATAGTAAAAGGATTGGGAAGCTTTGTCTGTAAGTCTTCCGGTATGGGGGCGGGATTGAGATTATAGCCTTTATGCCGAAGCTTTCTCACAATCCACTCGCTAGCAACGTGAACAGGAATGGCAGGAATAACCCACGTATCGGGCTGGATTATTTTTTCGTTCTGGACAATGGTTTCCACGCCGTCCCCCTTTATTGTTCTGAAAGATGCGCCCTTATTACGGGGCAGGTTAGATAGAGCTTCCTCTGATCTGTCAACAATTGTGATGTGGGAAGTGGGGTATTTTGCGGAAAGACGTTCAAGAGCCTTTTTCCCAAACGTTCCGGCTCCGATTATGAAAATGTCTTTTGGAGAAATTTCTGGTTGAGTGAAAAAAGTCTTTATGATAGCCATTTAGTGACGTACCTCCTGTTGGTGGTGTTAGATTTTAGAAAGAAAGGAAAGATACCATGAGCAATTTTTTCACAATTTTCGAAAAAATTGCCGAAGAGCGTATCAGAGAAGCCATGGAGCGAGGGGAGTTCGATAATCTTTCCTGCAAAGGTAAGCCCATACAAATTGAAGATGATAGCCATATCCCTCCTGAACTCCGCATTGCTCACAAAATTCTCAAAAACGCTGGATGCCTTCCACTTGAAATGGAACTTAAAAAAGAAATCAAGACCACAGAAGAACTTCTCTCCGGCATTAAAGACACTCAGGAAAAGTATCGGCAAATCAAGAAGCTTAACTATCTTGTCCTTAAACTCAACATGATGAGACGCACCTCGCCTCTTCTTGAAGAAGGCCAGTATTACTACGAAAAGGTTCTCGATAAGGTTGCTCCTCCTCGCAAAAAAGACGATCCAGATCGAGAGCCCAGCACTCTCTAGCGACTCTGAGTCTGCAGCGGCTTTCATTGAGGTTTTTCTTCCGAAGGCTGATCTTTTTGCTCCTGTTCTCCGGAAAACCGTTTTAGCCGCTCCTGGTAAAGCTTCTGACGCATTTCAATACGTTCTATAAGTTGTGAAAAGGCGCCTTCCAGAGATGCGTCCATAACCACCATGTCTTCGTGTGCTATTATGAGACGTTTTAGTTCAGGAATAGTCACACCGGCTGTGGCTTTGAGATAAACTGGCTGTATATAGATGACAGACCCAGCGTAGGGCAGAATTATAATGTTTCCTCGCTCAACTGCAGACCCTATCTGATTCCACAGTGTAAGCTGCTGGGACACGGTTGTATCCTGGTCGATGATGGCATCTACTTGAGATGGTCCGTAAACCTGGGTTTCTTTGGGAAAGGCCAGAACGGTTATTTTGCCATACCTTGCACCGTCTGAAGAGACCGTTGCAATTGCTCTAAGAAGATCCAGGCCTCGAGGGCTAAAAGGCTGGATGAGAAGAAATTCGGCTTTGTCTGGGTCGAAGATGTTGAGGGTTAGATAGTAGGGATGGATTATTTTTTCGGCTCCGTTTCTGAATGTTCGAGAAAACCGCCATGCGTCGTCTTGCTTATAAAAATTTTCCGGATTGGTCTGGTGATAGCGAGCAAACATTGCCATTTGGATTTCGAATATATCCTGAGGGTATCTGATGTGAGAACGTAACTCTTCGTCCATTGACGAGATGTCCTTGAAAAACCCAGGATAGGCTCTTCGATAGGCCTGAATGATAGGGTCACCTGGATCTGTGATATAAAAATTCGCTGAGCCGTTATAAGCGTCAATGACTATTTTAACGCTGTTTCGAATATAGTTTATCGCCTCGCTGAAGGGTTCTGCATTGGGATAGCGGTTTGAAAAAGTATAAGCATCTATTATCCAGAAGAGCTTGCCTTTCGCAACCACCACGTAAGGATCTTTGTCGAGACCCAGGTATGGGGTTAACATCTGAGCAATCTCTACGATATTTCGGCGGAACATCATTCGAGATTCTTTGGTTACGTTTGTGGTGAAGAAAATGTTACGGTCTTTAAAGTGTATGGCGAATACAGCTTTCTTCAGAATTGACGAAAGGGGGACTCCTCCTGTTCCATTGTAGTTTTCTGTTGTTATAGTTTCCCCCTGAGGATATCCAACTTCGCCGAGTTTGTTGGGAACAATGGCATAAGTATAATTTGCTTTGCCGTAGTAGATGGAAAACTGGTTCAGAGTAAACCCATACGATGATCTGGGAGGAAGGTCTTTAACGAACCATGTTATTGGTTCTTCTCCACCCTGGATGGCCGGAGTAACAACAACTCCGTGCCCGTGAGTGTATTTCATGTGAAGATTGACCCAGTTTTTTGCGGTGTCGGGAAGTTTTTCGATTGAGAGTTCTCTGGAAGCGATAAAAACTTGTTGAGAAAACCCACCAACAGTATAGCGATCGACATCCACGCTGGTGAAATCATAGTAAGGTCTTAATCCTTGAAGTTGTTTATAAACATCGTGCAGAAGATTTCTATCCCAAACCGGGATGTTTCGCAAAATTCTTTTTATTTCTTCAGCTTTGCCAATAATTCCATCACTTTCGGGGCGGTATTCTTTAATTTCCGCATCCTGAAGGTTGTAAGCCTGTAGTGTTGCTTGAATAGACCGCTTAATGTAAGGGAGTTCCTTTGAAAGCTCATTGGGCTTGACGATGTACTTCTGAACCCTATCCGTGATGACGTTTGATTGTAATAACCCGTAGGAAATAGCTGCGAGAATGATAGCAATGCCAAGAGGTTTCCAGCCCTTTCCTGAATTGAAGAAAACTACAAGGAATATACCACCCAAGGCTATGAAAATGGTTGTCAACCATATTAGAGGTAGGCGAACGTTCATTTCTACGTAACCTGGACCGTAAAAGCTCGAGTGACTACTGGTGTAAACAAGTTCATAACGCATTATCATGAGATGCCATATAGCTATGAAAACCAACCCTGCAAGGAGTATGCTTAGGTGAACCCGGACTGGCTTTGGGAAAGCAAAGCGGTCAAAAGTTCGCTTCAGCAACCGTATTTCCAGAGCGTAGAGGATAAAGGTAGCAGCGGTAATAATGATGAAAATTATAGCGAATCTTTTTTCTATCAGTTTGTAAAAAGGGAGCGAAAACAGATAGAAGCTTATGTCCTTTGAAAATGTTGGGTCTGTTACACCTGATGGAGCCGAGAAAACGAAGAGCAGAACTTTTTCCCATTCTTTGAACATAGGGTAGGCGAGGACTATGGCTAGAATTATAGCAAGAGGAATGTAAACTCTCATTGAGCCGTAGCGAAAATTCTCGACAATGCGCTTTATGCGTCGTTGCTCCGTTTCTCCTCCGGTTCCGGTGGTTTCCTGAGGTTTTGTAAGCACTCGTGATGTAATCCAGAAGTTAGCAAAGAACACCACAAAGAAAATAACGGTAGCGCTTGAAAATATGATGTATCGGTAAATTGCTCTTTGCCAGAAATATTTTTCGTAGCCGAGCGATTCAAACCACCACAGGTCTATCGTGAAGTCCATGAAGAGAAAATGGAAACAAACGTATCCGGCCGCAATCAGAAAAAGTATAAACAGGATACCGCCTAATTTTTCTTTGAGTCGTTGAAACATTCTTCTTCCCTTTCGCTTAAGATCTTAAACTGACCAGCATCTTTTTCCTGCTCCAGATTTAGCTAGCCTCACTTTTTCAAAGGATACCTTTAGGCAGTTTGCGTAGAAAGTCAACAATTGCCTTGCCTTTGATTGGAATAATGTGATTTGGTGTTTTATGGGCGATAGGATTGGTTTGCAAAGGTTTATCCGTTTTAAGGGAGAGGAAGCCATGTTGAGCAAAATACGAGAATCTATAGGGTTTAAATTTGAGCCGGTGGCTATTATTTGGTCTGATGAAAAGCCTTCCTCGGCGGCGGAATTCAAAGAAGGCAAATGGGGCTGTGTTATGTGGATGCTTGCGCGTGCTGCCAAAGGAGGGACGGTGGTTTTTAGCGAAAAGACCTATGGTTGCTGGGGAGGTGGCGTTGGCCTTGGATTTGGAAATCAATATGTTAAGTTTCCAGGTGGCATAGACGGCTTTTGCTATTTTCTTTCGATTGGTAATGCTCGGTGGGAGCCAGGGAGGAAAATAGCCGAAGAGATTAAACAATTTGTAACCGATGAGTTTCTTGAAGACTTTTTGGAAGGAGAAAGATACCTTAAATCTCCGGAGCTTGTTAAAGATTTTCTTGATAATCTTCCCATGACTACTGTGCCGGCTCAATACGTTGTTTTTAAACCCCTTAAGGATGTTGATCCGAGCGTGGAAACCCCGTCTGTGGTTGTTTTTCTTGCTTCTCCTGAAGAGCTGTCAGCTCTTGTGGTGCTTGCCAATTATTCCAGAAAGGGTGTCGAAAATGTTATAGTTCCCTTTGGTGCCGGCTGTCAAACCATAGGCATTTTCCCTTATAAGGAAGCGGCATCCGAAAACCCTCGAGCCGTTGTGGGGCTGACTGACATTTCTGCAAGGTTATACTTGAAAAAACACCTTGGATCAGACGTTATGTCGTTTGCTGTTCCGTGGAAGATGTTCCTTGAAATGGAAGGAAATGTTAGTGGTAGTTTCCTGGATCGCAAAACATGGAAACGGCTAAGAGGTGGAGAATCTAGCTAGAATAGGGCGTTCGAATATGAAGGGATTTTCTGAAGCAGAACGTAAAGTTCTTTCTATTTTGCATGTTGGCATGCCATGGAGATTTCTTAAAAATTACGCGGAATCTATACTGCAGGAGAAAATGTCCGTTGAGATTGGTATCGGGGCTGAAGAACTTGACGGAGTTCCCCGAAAGGTATTTATCGAAACGGCGGATTTTCTTAAAAGCAGAGGAATTCGTTACTCCATCCACGGTCCCTTCTGGGATCTTTGCCCTGGAAGCGTTGATCCCTTGATAAGAAATGTTTCCTTTGTCCGACTTCATCAGCTTATGGATGTATGTGAAGTCATGCAGCCATGCCAGGTTGTCTGTCATACTGGTTTTGATCCACGTCATCACAGAGAACATGTTAGCGAGTTTATTGATCGTTCTCTTCCACTCTGGGAGAGCATAGCCAGGAGAGCAGAGCACATTGGATGTTCTGTCGCTCTTGAAAATGTCTGGGAAGAAGGACCGGAGATTCACTTGAAAATAATCAAGATGATTGATTCTCCATATTTCGGATTCTGCCTCGATGTGGGACATAGAAACTGCTTTGCCAAAGCTCCTTTAATGGAATGGCTTGATAGCCTTATACCTTACCTGAAGGAAATTCATCTTCACGACAATGATGGTTCTGAAGATGCCCATTTTCCACCGGGGACCGGAACTGTTGATTTTCCAGGGCTTTTCAGAAAACTTTCGAATAGCGGAGTTTATCCAATTCTCACTCTGGAAGCTCATAGGGAAGAGCATTTTTATGAGTCTGTGAGGAATCTTGTTAACTTGATTTTGCCTGATTTTATTGAAAACCATCGTAAAGTGCTTGCGAAATAGCCATCAAGGCATTAAAGAATTGTGCGGTAGATGATTTTAAGGAGTGTAAAAAGATGGCTATTGTGGAAGTAAGTGTTGTTCCTCTGGGAACGGCAGATACGAGTCTTAGCGGGTATGTAGCGAAGGTTATTGAGGTGGTTAGAGAAAGCGGTATTAAGTATGAAATTACCCCGATGGGAACAATACTGAGTGGGTCTCTGGAGGAAATTTTTCCGGTAATTCTAAAGATGCATGAAAGATGCTTTGAAGAAGGGGTTCGGAGAGTTTTGACTCTTATCAAAGTAGATGACCGTAGAGATAAGATGGTTGAACCTCAGGACAAAGTATATTCTGTCAAAGCAAAGCTCGGTAACCGATAGATCAGGTAACGGGGGTAAAACCCTTACGGAGGAAGAGGAGAAGAAAATGCCGGAGTCTTTAAGCGAGAAAATGAAAAATCTTGTTGAATTTTTGGCAAAGTCCCTTGTGGAAAAACCAGATGAGGTGGTTGTGGAATCGAAAGAAAGCGAGAAAATTGTTCTTGTTGAACTTAAGGTGGCGTCTGAAGATCTGGGGCGAGTGATTGGCAAAGATGGGCACACGATCAATGCAATACGGCTTGTGTTACAAACTGCTGCGGCGAGTCATGACAAGAAGGTTAGACTGGATCTATTGAGTTAAAGGGGGAGGAGATATGATAGGTAACCATCCTGAACTGTCTGCAAAGGACGCTCGGGCTTTTATAGATCCTGAGAAGCTTCCTTTCCGAAGTACAGCGGAAATCGGAGATAAGGCTGGAGGCGTCATCGGTCAGGAAAGAGCTATAGATGCTATTCTTTTTGGTATGGGCATGAAGGAGGATGGCTACAATATTTTTGTGGCTGGTGCTCCTAAAACCGGTCTTACCTATATTGTTAAAACTTTTCTGGAAGAACAGGCCAAAAAAGAACCTACGCCGCCGGATTGGTGTTATGTTTACAACTTCAAGGAGCCGGATAAGCCAAAGGCTATCAAGCTAACCCCTGGTAAAGGAAAAGAGTTTAAGAAAGACCTTCAGGATTTCATAACCACTCTTCAGCAAAAAATTCCTGAAGTTTTCGATAGTGACGACTATAGACTAAAAGATAACGAGCTTCAGCAACAGTTCGAGGAAAAAAGACGTGAGATTATAGAAAATCTTTCGGAAACTGCTCGGGAAGAGGGATTTATTCTGCAATTTTCTCAGGTCGGTATGATGATTATCCCGGCTCGTCCTGATGGTCAGCCTATGAGCCAGGAAGATATAGCTCATCTTACAGATGAGGAGAGAAAGAGCCTCCGAGCTAAGAGTGAAGAACTTCAGGAAAAGATGAAGGAAGCGATTCGCAAGATTAGAGAATTGGAAGGCAAATTTCGAGAAAAGCGAAATAAGCTCGACAGAGAAATCGCTATGTTTGTTGTTGGACAGCTCATAGAGGCTCTTTTTGAAAAATATCGCGATGAAAAGGATGTGATTGAACATCTTAAGGCAGTTCAGGAAGATATTGTTGAAAATATTGATGATTTCAAAAAGAAATCCGAAGAAGGCCAACCTCCTCAGATTACCCCTTTTACCTTGCCTTACCGAAATGGCGCGATGAAAAGGTATGATGTTAATGTGTTTATAGACAACTCGGAACTTCAAGGAGCTCCTGTAGTTATAGAATCTAACCCGGCTTACCCAAATCTATTCGGTACAATTGAGCGTCAAGCATGGTTTGGTGCTCTGTTCACCGATTTTACCATGATTAAACCTGGAGCCCTTCATAAAGCCAATGGCGGTTATCTTGTGATGAAGGCTCTTGATCTCCTGAAGTGGTATATTTCCTGGGAGGCTCTTAAACGAGCTTTAAAAGACAAGGTTATAAAAATTGAGGATCTGGGAGAGCTTTACGGAATTTTTAGCACCCGGACTATTCGCCCCGAACCTATTCCTCTCAATGTTAAAATTATTTTAACCGGCGATCCGTGGCTTTACGAATTGCTTTACATCTATGACGATAAATTTCAGAAACTTTTTAAGGTCAAAGCACATCTCGATACATCAATGAATAACAGTGAGCCGAATCTGATCCAGTATGCTAAGGTGCTGGCTCATTTCTGCGAATCTAACCATTACCGACATCTGGACAACACAGGTTTTGCTCGCCTTCTGGAATACAGCATGGAAAAAACGGAGGACAAAGAGAAGTTGTCTCTCGAACTGGGAGATATAAGCGATCTTGTTCGAGAAGCCAATTATTTTGCCGCACTGGATGGATCGGAACTTATAAAGAGAGAGCATGTCCAGAAAGCGATTGACAAACGAATTTACAGATCAAATCTCATCGAAGAAAAAGTCAGGGAGTTGGTCGAGAAGGATATTTTCTGGGTTGAAACCGATGGATACAAAGTGGGTCAGGTTAATGGTCTTTCCATTCTTATGACCGGAGATTACGAATTCGGAAAGCCTAACAGAATTACAGCCACTGTGTCCATCGGGAGGGAAGGCGTCATTGCTATAGAACGAGAATCAAGGCTTAGCGGGCCTATTCACACCAAAGGAGTGATGATTCTCACCAATTTCCTTAAAGAAAGGTTTGCTCAGGATAAGCCCATATCGCTTACTGCAAGCCTTTGCTTCGAGCAAAGTTATGGCATGGTTGAGGGAGATAGTGCTTCGAGTGCCGAGCTGTACGCACTCCTCAGTGCCATAGCTCAAGTGCCAATCTATCAGGGCATTGCGGTGACAGGTTCGGTTAGTCAAAAGGGAGAAATTCAGCCTGTTGGAGGAGTTACAAAGAAAATCGAAGCTTTCTTCAATGTTTGTAAAGCTAAGGGGCTTAATGGCAAACAAGGAGTTATTATCCCCGAGAAGAACGTGCGCAATTTGATGTTGAAAGAAGAAATAGTAGAAGCGATAGATAAAGGGCTGTTCCATATCTGGCCTATAAGCAGAATTGAAGAGGGAATCGAAATCCTGACAGGCATGAAAGCCGGTGCTTTGCTACCTGATGGCACATACGAAGAAGGATCTTTCTTCCGTAAGGTGGATGATCGACTTAGAGCAATGATAGATATCGTGCGAAAGTTTGGGAAAGAGGAGGAAGCTCAGAAGGGGGAATCTAAAGAGGAACCTCAGGGTTGCAGTGGATGTGGGGCCTAGTCTAGGTGAGAATATGTTTCACCACGGGGAACACAGAGAGAAAGTAAAAACTCTGTGCTCTTCCGTGGTTAAAAATAAGATGTCTGAGTTCCTATCCCGAAAAAAATTCTTGGCGGACATGAAAGGGGTAAAAACGAATTATGTCTTGCTTGGCTGTTGCGGGCTGTGATCCTTCCAGTGAGTGTACAGAAGGTGTTACAAAAGCTTTAATTATTGCAGCAGGTAAGGGGCTACGATTTGGAAAAAGAACCAACCATGCACCTAAACCACTCATCCCAGTAGGGGGAGTGCCTTTAATTCTTAGAACAATTTATACGGCTAAAGAAGCCGGTGTCAGGCATTTTGTGGTGGTGACAGGCTTTCTAGCCTATGAACTGGAAGCTTTTCTAAGATCGAACGCTCCTTCGGATGTTACAGTTCGGTGTGTGTATAATGATCGGTGGGAAAGACCTAACGGTTGGTCTGTTTATAGAGCGAAGGACGAATTCCAGGAAAACGAGCGGTTTTTCCTGATGATGGCTGATCATGTTACTGAGCCGCTATTATTAAAAAAGCTTGCCAGTAGTCCTCTTGCTGACCGCCACTGTAGACTTGCCGTAGATTTTAACCCATCCAGGGTGTACGATCTCGATGAAGCCACCAAGGTTTTGGTCGATGAAAAGGGGCTGATTAGGCGGATTGGTAAGCAGATTGATGAATTTAACGGTGTAGATACAGGTTTCTTTCTGTGTTCTAAGGCGATTTTCGACGCACTGGAAGAAGCTATAAAGGAAGGTAAGGAGACTCTTTCCGATGGCATTCAGAAGCTTGCTGATAAAGGATGTATGGAAAGCGCCGACATTGGATCTGTCTTCTGGCAGGATGTTGATAATGAGGAAGATCTGAAGCGAGCAGAGAACTATCTCTTCAATACCCTGAAAAGCCGAACTGATAGCTGGCTTACAAGGCATATTAATCGCCGAATTTCTTTAGCAATAACAAAACGTCTGGCTAACCTGCCCATAACACCTAATCAGATTACGGTGATCAATTTTTTAATAGGTCTTGTGGGATGTGTTCTGATTTTTAGAGGATCCCCGTTTTCGATCGCTTTGGGATCAATGATATTTTTGCTTTCCTCGATTCTGGACGGCTGTGATGGAGAACTGGCAAGGCTGCGTTTTCAGAAAAGCCACATAGGCGCATGGCTCGATGTAACTACTGATAACATTGTCCACTGGACTTTATTTACCGCTCTTACGGTGTCATCTGTGAACAGATTCGGGTTTTTCCCTTACGGTATATTGGGAGGATTGTTGTTGCTTGGAAGTTTTCTTTCTTTTGTTTTTACGTGGTTTGCGGTTCCATCCGGGAGAAAATCCAAATCTGGCCTTTTGTTTTCAGAGGCGACACTGAAAGATATTGTTTCAACAAAAGACACTGTTTCTTCTCTTGTTGATAAGACCGCTAATCGTGATTTTGCTTATCTTCTTGTTGCTCTTGCATTAGCTGATCGAGCTCACTGGTTTCTTGTTCTTGGCGGCGTAGGGGCTCCTGTTTTCGCCTGGCTTCTTTATAAACGTGTAATTTCGAGGAAGAAATCATGAAGGTTGACAAAGCTATAATTCTCGCAGCTGGTCAGGGTAAGAGACTTCTGCCTTACACTAAGGATCGTCCAAAGTGCCTTCTTGATTTTAGAGGGAAAAGTCTTATAGAAATTCAGCTTGCGGCTTTTGAATTCTGCGGAATCAAGGATGTAACTGTGGTTGTGGGCTATAAAAGCGAGAGGGTGATGGAAACATTAGGTGAGAAAGTGAAGTATGTGAAGAATGAACAATACGAGAATACTTCCAGCATGTATTCTCTCTGGCTTGCTAGAGACTGCGGCTCCCAGGGATGTGTGGTGCTTAACTCCGATGTTCTCTTTCATCCGAATATTCTCCAGAAACTTCTTGCTTGTGAAAGTCCCAATGCATTGGCTATGGACTTCCACGCTTACCTTAACGATGAGGAAATGAAGGTGAGAGTGGAAGGTAAGCGAGTTAAGGGGTTGAGCAAAGCCTTCAGGGAAGCTGATGGGGAGAATGTAGGAATGTTGAAATTCGATTCGGCGGGATGGGGGCTTTTAGTGAGCACTATTGAGGAACTTCTCAGTAAGGGACATTTAAAAGAGATGGTTCCTTTCGCCGTAGATGCGATTGCTTCTAAGTGTTTTATAGAAGCTGTGTCAGTTAATCATTGGCCATGGATAGAAATAGATTTTCCTGAAGATTATGAAAAGGCTCTTAGGGAAATCTATCCACCAATAGAATCTTGCCTTTTTCATCGTGCATAAGAAAAGGGGGATGTCAGAACATTATGAAAGGGGCTATGTTTTCAAAAGTCCTTGCGGTTTTGTGCCTTACGGTATCTTTTTTAGCTATTGCGGTCGGAGAAGCATGGACAGGTGATGAAGAGGAATTTCCTATAAGGCCACCAAAAAAATATCCTTATTCATACCCAGACCGCACGGTTATTGGAGCCTTTCAGTATTACGTCATAAAAGACAAAGACACATTACTTGATATTGCCAGAAGATACGGTCTTGGCATAAATGAACTGCAGTTGCTTTATCCTTCTATGGATCCGTGGATACCACCAAAAGGTGTAAAGATTATTATTCCCTCTATGTGGGTTTTACCTCCTATGCGTTATGGAGGCATCGTATTGAATATTCCCGAATACAGGCTTTATTATTTCAGACCATCGGAAGGCACCGTTCAGACTTATCCTGTGGGGCTTGGAGACGAGGGATGGGAAACACCCGTTGGTGTTTACAGAATTGAAAGCAAAAGAGAAAATCCTACGTGGTATATTCCCCCTTCTCTTCAAGCCAAGTACGGAGCTACCATGATGCCACCTGGTCCTGATAATCCTCTGGGTAAATTTATGATGAAATTTGCTCCTATGTATGGGATTCACGGAACTCATATACCGTGGGGAGTGGGCATGATGGTTAGTCATGGGTGTATTAGAACCTATCCAGAACATATAGCTGTTTTGTATCCTCAGGTTAGCATTGGCACTCCTGTTGAGATTATTTATGAGCCGATTAAAATAGGGTTGTTGGATGGTCGAGTATATGTTGAGGTTCACCCAGATATTTATAAAAAAATCAAAGACTGGAATGACTACGCCACAAAATTTCTAGCTTCTTCACCTCTCAGGGATAGAATAGACAAATCAAGATATATGACTGCTGTCACTTTGCAAAATGGAGCGCCTATGGATGTGACGAAAGATTATTGAAGCTGTAGTTCTTTAGTTTTTAGCTCAGCTCAGGATTGTCTTTATATGATTTATTACTACTTCTGCAGATATAGCCAGGCTGCAGAGTTCGTTGAAATTGCACCTCTTTTTTAGGCATGGGCTGCATGACAACGGAACCTGATATGATGCGTGTATTGGACCTCTGGGTGCATTTCTAATATGGTTTGTTGCTCTGTATATAGAAATTGTGGGTATGCCTATAAGAGCTGCAAGGTGAAGAGGTCCCGTATCGGGACCAATCACGACGGATGTGAGCGAAATTGCGGCTATCAGGGACTTTAGGCTACCTCCCTGCCATATAATAGGCTGGTGATGTTGGTGATGTTGCTGGTAAGAGATCCTTGATGAATCCAGAATTTTATTAGCAAAGGCTCGCTCATCTTGAGATCCCCAGAAGATAAGGGCTCTCCCGATGTTATTTCTGGTGAGAAGTTCTAAACACTCACGCCACCGATCTAAGTGCCACATCTTGGTCTTCCATGTAGTGCCGGGAATAATCCCTATGAGAGGTTCACCATTCCAGCCTTGATTTCTCAGAAGTTTCTCTTGATAGAGTTTTTCCTGTGAGTTGACCAGATAATTAAGAGGTCTATCCCAATAGTAAATCTTATTTCCAGCGGAGTCTAATGCTTCTACGTCTTCTAAGAATTTAGCCGCAATGTGTAAAATTCTCGCTCGGATAGGTTGAATACCTTTGGGAGGAGGTATTCTTCTATTTGTAGCAAAAAGGTTGGGAAGTTCCCTAACTTCTGATTTGGAAAAGCCATATCTTAGTGGAGCTCTAGACAATATGGTGAAAATCCCGCTTTTTATGTTGCCCTGCAAGTCTAAGGCTACATCATAGCCACGGCTTGCCATAACTTTACCGAGATTAAAGAGAATTCGACATCCTTTTGTTGGATTCTGCCTTATGGTTTTAGTATCTACTGGATAAATCTGGTTTATGAGAGGATGGGTGGCAAGGAGTTCTTTAAAACGCTCCTCTACCACCCAGTCTATTTCAGCCGTGGGAAGATGGCTTTTAATGTAATCCACAACAGGTAGGGCATGAACGATGTCCCCGAGAGCACTGAGTTTGACTATTAGAATTTTTAGAATTTTCATTGTTTTTGCAGAAAAATAGCTGCACTCACAGGATTAAGGTTCAAGCAATTTCCATGCGCCTTTTTCGATTTTTACCATAACTAGCGAGTCTGTTCCAAGCCCATTGTGATCTTCAGGGGTCAGGTTGTAGATTCCGCTTACGCCCACGTATCCCGTAATCTTTTCAAGTTCGGCTCTTATGGCTTCTCGATCGGTTCCAGCCTTTTTCATTGCCTGAGCAAGCAACATAAGGGCATCCCAGGCGTAACCTGAGTGAGTGTTGATGGGATATTGCTTGTCATAGTGATAAACATCCTTGTAAAGTCTTATAAATTCTAGCACAACTGGTTTTTGTGGATCATTATCAGGAAGTTGGTCTGCGACCATTAGTCTGGTTGACGGCATTATGGTGCCTTCTGCAGCATCGCCAGCTAACTCAATATATTTAGGATCTGGCTGTCCATGGCACTGGAATAGAGGCATTGATAGGTTTAGTTGTTTGTAATTCCTTGCTACTTTTGCACCGGCAGGACCAATAGTCCAGCATATAATGGCTTCTGGGTTGTTAGCCTTAATTTTGGTAAGCTGAGTTGTCATATCTGGATCGTTTACGTCGAAAGATTCTATAGCGACAATTTCTATGCCATACTCAGGAGCCAATTCCTTAAGCCATGTTAACCCATCTCGTCCGAAACCGTCTGTTGCATGAATAATAGCGACTTTTTTAATTCCATGTTTTTTAAGATACCCGTAGACTTTTTTGACTGCTACAGAGGTTCTTTGAGGGGTCTTGAACGTCCATTTATAACTTCCGAATTTACCGCCGGCTATAACAGGGTCACCTCCAACAGTCATTACTGTTGGTATGCCTTTTTCTTCAATGTAAGGCTTTATTGCCATACCGCTATCTGTTCTGGTCGGCCCAATAAGAGCAATGGCTCCATCCTGCTCCACTAAGCGTTTTGCCACCATAAGAGCCTTGGTGGGATCGCTTTCTGTATCACCAAAAACTAGCTCTATGGGGCGTCCATTGATACCCCCTTCTTTGTTGATCTTATCCGTTACCATCTGGGCAACTAATTTGGTAGGTGTGCCTATTGAAGAAGCCGGTCCGGAAAGGGCAAAGAGCGCTCCAATCTTTATGGGCTCTTTTCTCTCCTTTCCCTCTTCGGCAAAAAGAATGCTGAAAGCGCAAACAATTGCCACAGTTAAGAACAACGTAAGACATCCAAAAATTAACCTTTTCATCATCACCCTCCTTGTTTTGTGAGAATTTTCAATACCAGACTACTTTATGATTCCAAGGATTCTGCCCAATAATTCTATGGAATTTTGGTTCAGTATTATGATAGCAGCAAGCAGGATGATGCCCATTATCTTGATGTCTTTTTTAACTTCAATTCGCAAGTTGTCTATTTCTTTTTGCAGCTCTGTTTTTACTAGGTCTATTCTTTTGCCTAAGTCTGTTTTTACCAACTCTATTTCTTTACGTAGCTCTGTCTTGACCAGTCCTATCTCTTGTTGCAACTCTGTTTTTACCCACTGCAGTTCTGCTTTAAGTTCTGCTTTAGCTGTTGATAAATCTGACTTGGAAGCCATTTCGTGTTTCAGTTCGTCAGTAATGCTAATTCTGAGGTTTTCTCTTGATTCTTCGAGAGAGGCTCGGATGGATTCCTGGAGAGCGTCAACAACTATCCCTGCAGCTTCCTTGCCCACAATTTCTTCAAGCCGCCTGTAAACTTCTACTGGTATGGAATAGGGAGCCATAACACCTTCTCCTATTTTATGAGCCCCAGGATTCTGCCCAATAATTCTATGGAGTTTTGGTTCAGGATTACGATAACGGCAAGTAAAATAATACCCATTATCTTGATGTCTTTTTTAACCTCAATTCGCAAATTGTCTATTTCTTTGCGCACAATGTCTATATCTTTCTGTAGCTCTGTTTTTACTAGTTCTATTCTTTTGCCTAAGTCTGTCTTTACCAACTCTATTTCATCGTGTAGCTCTGCTTTTACCATTTCTATCTCTTTACAAAGTTCTGCTTTTACCATTTCTATCTCTTTACGAAATTCTGTTTTTACCAGTTCCATTTCTTTACGAGATTCTGTTTTTGCCATTTCTATCTCTTTACGAAATTCTGTCTTTACTAGTTCTATCTCTTTACGTAGTTCTGTCTTTGCCAGACCTATTTCTTGCTGCAAATCTGTTTTTACCCATTGCAATTCTGTTTTAAGAGCTGCTTGGGTTGTTGATAGATCTGACTTAGAAGCTATTTCGTGTTTCAGTTCATCGGTAATGCTAATTCTGAGGTTTTCTCTTGATTCTTCGAAAGAGGCTCGGATGGATTCCTGGAGAGCGTCAACAACTATCCCTGCAGCTTCCTTACCCACAATTTCTTCAAGCCGCCTGTAAACTTCTACTGGTATGGAATAGGGAGCCATGTTATTCTCCTATCCTTTCTTCCGTTGAGCCTTACCTTATTTAAATTTTTAACATTTCTAAGCAGGCGAAGTCAAAGCATAATGAACCTGTGGATTACAAATAATGAGCCGACTAACTTCCATTAAGATTTCTATGATCAAAAACTCTTTTGCTCTTTCTATCCGTGCGAGGAAGCGTGCCATAGTCCAGAATTTCTACATCGGCTCTAACTAATAGGTGTCTTCTGATGGCTTGAGCGATAGTTTCCTTTAGCAAAGGATCCTTTTCAGGCGTAATCTCAGGTGCCCGTTCAACCTTCACAATCATTACATCTCTTCCGTCTTCTCTGTGATATAGGTGAATCTGGTATTCGCTACCTATTCCGCTTATCTGAGAAAGCACGTAGTCTATTTGTCCTGGGTAAATATTTACTGCTCGGAAGATGAACATATCATCCGACCGTCCTAAAATATGGTCATGCCTAGGAAAGGGATTTCCGCAGGGGCATGGCTCTGGAATCAATCTGGTCAAGTCCCTTGTTCTGTATCTGATCAGAGGAGATGCTTCTTTACGAAGTGTTGTCACGACCATTTCTCCTATTTCTCCTGGTGCCACAGGCTCAAGGGTTTCAGGATTTAAAATCTCTAAAATATAATAATCTGCCCAATAGTGAATACCTTGATGAGCTGTACACTCAAGCCCTGTACCCGGTCCATAAAGCTCCGTCATGCCTGGAATATCGAATAAATGCTCTGCACCGGTAAGCTCCTGAATTCGCTGTCTCATTCTCGCGCTATGGCGTTCGGCTCCAAAAATTATCTTTTTCAAAGCAATCTTGTCCCTTATGCCTCTTCTGTGGATTTCCTCTGCCATGAGAAGAGCCATCGAAGCTGTGGCACAAAATACCGTTGTCTGGAGGTCAACAAGCATCTGACAGTGAATTTCGGCATTGGCGGGTCCTACAGGAACAGCCATTGCACCAAAACGTTCGCAACCATTTTGAAACCCTACACCAGCCGTCCACAATCCATATCCTACGGCAATTTGAACCCTGTCTTTACGGGATAACCCAGCCATTTGATAACACCTGGCGAACATGTTTGCCCAGTCGTCAATGTCTTTTTGAGTATAACATAGAATTTTTCTTTTTCCCGTTGTTCCAGAAGATGCATGAACTCTAACAATCTTTTCAAAGGGCACGGATCTCAGGGGAAATGGATATCCTTCTTGGAGATCATCTGCCGTTGTAAAAGGTAAACGTCTAATATCATCAAGGCTTTTAATGTCTTCCGGCTTTACTTTGGCTTCATCAAATTTACGTCTGTAAAAAGGAGAATTATTGTAAACATGTTGAACCGTCCATTGGAGTCCTCGGAGTTGAATCTCCTTAAGGTCGCTTTCTGTGAGTCGTTCAGGCATAAAATTCGGGCTGTCCATGAATTTTCTCCTCCTTTAGTTTCCCGATATTATTTTCTTTTGCTCACCAAAAGTGACACCATGCGGTAAAGAAAAAGACATCCTTTTTTGATGTCCAAGATAGGCTCCAATGACTTCTGGATTATTGGAAATTTCCTTGGGCGAGCCGTCCGCAATCACCATTCCTTGATGAAGCACAACAACTCGGTCTGCAAGATTTGCTACCATATCCATGTGATGATCAATGAAAATAACACCGATTCCGCTCCGGGAGATTTTTGTAATCAGCCACCCAATGTCGGATTTTTCCATACTACTTAGCCCGCCTGCAGGCTCGTCCAGAAGAACAAAAACCGGCCGCCCCGCTATGGCTCGAGCTATCTCTAGAAGTTTATGTTCGAAAAGAGATAGTGTTTCTGCACGGCTGAAAGCCTTTTCACGTAAGCCAAACATATCAAGCAGGTTTAGAGCTTCTTCTTCATACAGCCGGACTTTTTTCTGAAATGAAGGTAATCCCATCAAACCCGCCATTAGATTTTCTCTGATATCCTTGTGCATACCTATTAACACATGTTCCAGTACGGTCATGCCGGGGAAAATCTGGCTTACCTGAAAAGTTCTTCCGATCTTTTGAGCAATTATGTGGGTTGAGCATCGGTCAAGCGACAGGCTCTGCCCGTTTTCTAAAAGTTTTATACTTCCTTCCTTGGCTTCCACTATGGCGCATATCACGTTTAGAAGAGTTGTCTTGCCTGCACCGTTTGGTCCTATGATGGCGTGAATCGCATTGGAAGGAAATTCTAGTGTGATGTTATGTAAAACTCGCAGACCACCAAAATTTAGTGATACTTGCTCAAGCTTAAGAACCGCCTCTCCCGAATGATCAGATGATGGTAAAAATAAGCTTTTGTTGTCAGTCCCTATGGCTATGACGTTGCTGTTGGTGTTGTTAATACGGCTTGGCTGATTAGGGCTATTTGTCTTGCCATGTCCAAAGATGCCTGAAAGTTTTACCAAAGCCGGCACGAGCCCTTCTGGACAGAAAATTAACACTCCCATGAGAATAGAGCCGTAAAAGAGAATATGCAAGTCTTCAAGTTTATGAAGAAATTCAGGAAGAACGGTAAGAAAGGCTGTGCCCAGGATGCCTCCCCATATATTTCCCATTCCTCCAAGAACGGACATGGTGAGCCATTGCAGAGACGTTAGGATGCCGAAGGTTTTTGGGCTTATGAAGGTCATATAGTGAGCATAGAAAAAGCCAGCTATTCCAGCATATATTGCACTGATTACAAAGGCAATAGAACGGTATCTATGAACTGCTACTCCAGAAACTTCCGATGCTACCTTGTTTGCTCGGATAGCTTTGAAAGCTCTCCCCACTTTTGTTCTTTCCAGGTTTATTGTTATCCATATCAGAAATAGTGCAATGCTCCATATAACCCAGAAGAACTGGCGATCGTTTTCTATACGAAATGTTCCTAAAGAAAGTCTTGGAATTCCGGCAAGTCCCGACGGTCCACCAGTTACAGACTCCCATTGGTTCATGATTATTTGGATAACAATATTGAACCCAAGTGTGGCCATCACGAGATAATTGCCTTCGAGACGAAGTGTGGGGATGGCAATCATTAGAGCGACCAGGCCTACGATAAAAAGACTTATTAAGCAACTCATCCATACGGGCACGCCGTAATTTGAAGAAAGTATAGCGGAAATATAAGCAGTAATGCCCATAAACGCTGCATGACCTATAGAAACCTGTCCCGTGGCTCCTATAAGAATGTTCAGGCCAGTTACGGCTATAATGTTGATGGCGAGAAGATTAGCGGTCGTAAAAATATAGTCGTTTTTAGCAGCAAACCATATAAGTCCCAGTAGTAAAGGTAGGATCAGAATTGATGATCGGTTGCTCAGTAGCATATTACACCTTTAGACCCGATGCGCTTTTGCTTCACCGATAATGCCTGTAGGTTTACAGAAAAGGATGCCCAAAAGCAGGACGAAAGCTATTGCATCCTTGTATGTAGAAGAAATCAAGCCAGCTCCCAATGATTCCATTAGCCCAAGGGTTAAGCCTCCAAGAACCGAGCCAAGAAAAGATCCAAATCCTCCAAGTACTGCAGCCGCAAAGCCCTTAAGCCCAAGCATCAACCCGCATTGATAACTCATTGTCGTAAGCGGTGTAACCAGAATGCCTGCCATCGCTCCTAAAGCCCCGCTGAGTCCAAAGGAGAACATTACGAGGTGTCTTACGGGAATTCCGAGAAGAGCAGCCCCTTCAGGGTATTCTGCTACAGCTCTTATAGCTTTGCCTGTTCGAGTGTGATGGAAAAAGAGAGAAAGAAGCAAAAGAAAAGATCCTGCTACACCTAGAATAAAAATAGTTTGCGGAATGATAGATGCGTTTAGTATGCGGATAGGTTCGTATCCGCCAATGGGTGGGAGCGTTTTTGAATCCTTTCCCCAGATAAGCATGCTCGTTCCCTGCATAAATATTGATGCTCCCACGGTGAGCATAACCAGAATCAGATGGTTTTTAGACTTTGCCTGGCGAAGAGGGCCTGATTCCAGAAGCAAGCCTACAATTGTTACGAACAAGACTGCGGCTATGGCTCCAGCCCATAGAGGTAACCCTCGTTCCTGAGAGAAAGAAATGGTCGTAAGGGCTCCAAGCATAACGAATTCGCCCTGAGCAAAGTTGACAATGCGGGAAGCATTGTAAATGAGAGAAAAGCCGAGAGCGATGAGAGCATAAATGCTGCCGCTGGTTATGCCTGATACGATATATTGAGGAATAAGAGCTAATTCGCTGGTCATAGCTCCTTAACTCCGGTTTCTAAAACTTTGATGATTTCTTGGTTCCTAATTTCGTCTTCTGCTTTCAACATGCCGATTATGTCATCTAAAGAACAAAACAAATAGCCTCTGGACGCCGCAAAGCCGATGAGAATAACATTTGCCATACGATGGTTTCCCATTTTGGACGCTATAGAAGTGGCATCAACTGTGATTGCATTGCTATCCTGAATAGCTTGACCGTTACAGATGATTATGCCGTCTTTTTTAAGAAAATGCCTGTAAGGCGGAATGCTTTCTGGATGAAGCGCTATCAAAATATCGGCATTTCCGGACTTAATAAGAGGGCTCCAGAATTTCCCGCCGGTGTGGTCGTTATAGATTTTCACGTGGCTTACTACATTGCCTCCACGCTGTGCCATGCCGTGTGTTTCGGATGCCAGGACAGAAAGTCCCTTAAAAACCGCAGTGTCCGCTATAAGTTTTGTAACAAATACCACTCCCTGACCGCCAAAACCTGAAATAACTATTTGCTGCTTCATGGATGTTCTCATTCCCCCTTTGGTTTTTTGACAGATCCTCCGCTATGGCAGAATTTTTTGCTTCATTTCGATAATACCAGTCCTCCAAATGGACAAACCTCGACACAAACGCCACAGCCCACGCACAACATTTCGTTTATCTTTACGGGCTGTTTTCTTCCCTGACTCTCAATTGCAGGACATTCAAACCTTTGCACACAAAGCTGGCATCCTCGGCATTTGTCGGTAACCTGCACTTTGATTCCAGGAATTCTGGCTTTCTGCTTTCTATCGGTAACGCACGGACATCTGGCAATAATGACCGCAATACCTTCCTTCTTTTCAAAGGCATGAATACCGGCTCTCTTAAGCGCATCCATTACGCCTCGAAGATTGTAGGCATCTACCACTTCTATAAACGATACACCGCAGGCTTTTACTATGTCTTCAATGGATGTTTTCCTTGTTTCCGAAACGGTTTCTGGAGTGGGCTGGTGCCCCGTCATTGCCGTTGTTTCGTTGTCGAGAATGACCAGAACAAAGGAAGCTCCGTAAGTCACGGCGTCTATAAGTGGAGGAATACCGGCGTGGAAAAAAGTGGAATCCCCTATGGTAGCTACTATGGGAGGCATGGAATTCTCTTTTAACGAAAAAGCTCTGTAGAATCCTGCGGCCTGGGATATAGCTGATCCCATGCAGAGCACTGTATCAACGGATCCTATGTTAAGTCCAAGAGTGTAACAGCCTATATCGCTCGGGTATATACCTTTGGGAAAACACTTCCTGATGGCAAAAAAGACCGGCCTGTGGCCACAGCCAGGGCAGAGCGTTGGTCGCCGTTGAGGGACATCGGGAGTAACCGTTGTCTCATGACGTAAGCCAAGCCATGAGCTGATAATGTTTTCAACTTTTTCCGGAGTAAGCTCGCCTTCCTTCGGAATATGACCGCTTTCTCTTCCCAGTAATTTTGTTCCGTTTCTGATTTGAAGTTCTATAACGGGGTAGGTTTCTTCTATCACCAGAACTTCTTCAAAGTTGGAAAGGATCTCGAGAAATTTTGTCGAGATAGGATAGGGCATTAAGACCTGGAACATCGGAATCTTTTCCCATAGACCAAGGGATTCCAGCACTTCGCAGGCGTAAGATGTTGCTATGCCAGAAGAAACAATGCATCGTTTTGATCTGGATGCTTCACCGTTTTCGTTCAAAAGCCTGAAAGTTTCTATTTCTTCGGTTCTGGATAGCTGCTCGATTTTACGGTTTAAGGCTTTATGAAGGAGGAAACGAAATTTTGGAGTCGCCGCCCAGCGCTGTGGATTCTTTTCAAAATGTGGCTGAGCTTGAAGAACAGGAAATGGGTTTAAAGTTACATCCTGCCTAGCGTGGCAGATTCTTGTGGTTGGACGAAGCATGACCGGAAGTTCCAACTTTTCTGATAGTTCGAAGGCTTTTTGAATCATTTCCTTGGCTTCACGAGGAGATGCCGGGTCGAAGACTGGGATTTTGGCAAACATAGCAAAGAAGCGGCTGTCTTGCTCGGTTTGGGAACTGTGAGGACCTGGATCGTCCGCCGAGATGATCACGAATCCTCCTTTGGTGCCTGTATAAGCACTGCTCATGAGAGGGTCTGAAGCAACATTAAGCCCAACCTGTTTCATCATTACGGCAGCGCGAAGGCCGGTGTAACTGGCCGCTAGAGCTATTTCAAAGGCCACCTTTTCGTTTACTGACCATTCGGCGTATAGATGAGGAAGTTGTTCCTTATTTTTGATATGCAAAAGAGTGCCCAGAATTTCCGATGCGGGTGTTCCAGGATAGGATGTTGCCACGGAGCACCCTGCTTCGATGAGTCCATAAGCTATGGCTTCATTTCCTAAAAGAACTTTTCGCTCTGTCACTTTTGCACCCCTTTTTTACAAATAAAAAAGCCGTGAGCGGGTGAGCCGCCCACGGCGCCTTGTCGTCCACTAACTACGGCTACTGGTGGGCAGACCTCACCCCCTTTATGTCACGCCACCACCAGCACCACCAGAATTTGTCTATTGAGCTGATTCCGCTAATTTCCATAGCCTTTCCCTTGCTCACTTGTGCTAGCTCCAGCTTCCTGTTAGCAAAAATTCACAATTGGGTCAACATTGAAATAAAAAACCACCATCGATCATAGAAATTATGACTAACTTAACCTTCCACCTGGCGCAAAAATTCCAGAATCAGGCTATTAAAAGTATCCGTAGCTTCAAGGTGTATAGCGTGTCCCACATCGTCCAGTTCTACGAGTCGTGATGAAGGAATAAGTTCTGCAAGTACTCTGGAATTTTCCGGAGGCACAAGAATATCGTCTTTTCCTGTGATGATGAGGGTTGGGCAGTTGATTTTATGTAGCATACCGCAAACATCGAATCTATTGATAGCAGCAATTTGCGCTTGAAAGGCTTCGAGGGGTTGCAGGGGAGCCGACAGGGTATTTCCCCTGTATTCATCCACAATTTCCGGGTGGTTTTTACGGCATTTTTCACCAAACAAAAGAGGAATGTTTTTTTCGATAATTTCTTCTGGTGTTAGTCCTTCATTCGCCGAAAGGCGATCGAGCACTTCACGCGAGGGAGCAATACGCCTGCTCCTTCCACAGTGAGTGCACCCAAGCACTAAAGCCGATACTCTATCGGGATACATCGTTGCAAATTGCTGGGCGATCATGCCGCCCATAGAGATTCCCACCACGTAAGTTTTTTCTATTTGGAGATAATCGAGAAGAGCTCGAGTATCCTCCGCCATCTGCTCCATGGTGTAAGGACCTGGTGGCATCCAAGATTTACCAGCTCCGCGGTTGTCAAAGACTATAACCGTGTAAAAAGGCTCGAAGAATGGACGCTGTCGATACCACGACCAGCTTCCGCCACTTAAACCGCTTATAAAAAGAAGAGGTTTACCCGAACCGGAAACTTCGTAATAGATCCTTCTTTCACCGTCGCTGTAAAAAGGCATACGGCTGACTCCTCATCGTTCAGTTTGTTCTATCCCACGTTTGATCCTTCAAGAATTCAAAGAAAATGTGCCCTAGTTTATGCACTTCCGGTGATTTCCATTTTGCCGGAAGTGGCTCAGGATAAGCAAATCCGATAATGGTTTCTTTAACTACGGCATCACTTTTTAACCCGTTTTGATCTACGACCGCTATTTCAACTCTGAGTCGTTCGTTAGTTTCAAGTTTTGGAATGTCTATGGTTACGAAACCTTTGAAAGCCTTACGATCAGCTGGCCTAAGAGGCACATAATGAGTCGAATCCGGATTAACTCCTACCTGGGTGACTGTGAATAATATGCCTGCCATATTGCCGTCCGGGTCTTTAGCTTCAATGTAAATGGGCAGAATCATGTCGGAAAGAATATTCGGAGTTACGTAACTGTCCACTATTACGGGTTTTGATCCACCTTTAAAATCTTTTGATGGCGAGGGAGGAATATTTTGCGTTCCGCACCCCGCTAGGATGGCACATGATGCAATTATTGCTAACACCTTTCTGTTCATGGGGAATCACTCCCTTTTGTTTGCTCACCTTTGCTACCAAACTCGCAGGGGCGTAGAAAGGCAAGCTCTTCTTCTGTTGCTGGTCGGACTTTAACGACTTTCACTCTGTAGAATAAATCTTTTCCAGCTAAGGGATGATTGAAATCCAATAGGACATCGTGTTCTGTTTTTTCAACCACCCTGTAAACATACTGAGCCTTAGTGGATGGGTTGGATGCTACAACCCACTTGCCAGGTGTAAGAGTTTTCCCCTGGGGAAATTCTTCAAAACTTTTTCGTTTGAGAAGTTCCTTTTTGTAAGGACCAAAGGCTTCCACTGCTGGGATAGAAAAGGAAACCTCCTCTCCTTCTTTTAATCCATATAGGCGCGCTTCAAGAGCTGGAAGAATTTGATCGTAACCTACAGTAAAATTCATAGAAGCTGGCGTGTTAGGTGATCCTTTTACGTAGGATCCGTCTTCTAACTGGACGGTGTATTCGATTGTAACTACACAGTCTTTAGATATTTCCATTTACTCACCCCTCATTGATCAACAGGAAAACCGAGCTGGATTGCCTTTTCGCGGTAAGCTTTGGCTTTGGCATTATCCGACATTGACTCATAAATTACTGACAGATGGTAATAAGCCGGGGCAAAATCTGGGCGAAGTTCTACCACTTTAAGGAATGCTTGTTCCGCCTCGTTTAGTCGATTTAAACGGAGAAGAGCGATCCCTAGATTATGGTATGCCTGAAGGATGTTAGGCATCAGTTCAATAGCTTTTTTACATACTTCTACCGCTTTTTCATACAATCCTTTTTGGATGTAAACGAAACCGAGGTTATTGTAAGGCATTGGAAGAGTTGGATCAATTTCAAGAGCCTTTTCGTTGTAGGCTATGCATTGATCCAGTTTGCCGTCCTGGAAAAAAATACCTGCCAGGTTAACGTATGCCTGGGCTAGCTTAGGATCGCATTCTATAGCCTGCTGGAATTCCGATGCAGCCTCTTCCCTAAGGCCTTTTTTAAGATAAGCAAGTCCCAGGTTGTAGTGAAAGATTGCCGAATCCGGTTCGAAAAAGAGACGTTCTTTTAAGTAGCGAATATACTTTTCGAGATCTGAAATTTCTTCATGAACCGCCATATTCATTCTCCTCTTTTCATGCTGTATTTGGGAAACTCATCGGATTATAACGCTAACGTTTTGAGAGAATAGGGTCAAGGGAAAACGAAATGGCGAGTTTGTGAATAAAGTATCTACATAAAGACAATGCTACTTTTTTGGAATTTTTGGGGTTGACAAGGAAAAATCATCACGGGTATAAAACCTATGAAATAAAAATGGTGAAGAAATTCACTTTCCCGTCGTAAAAGTGCCTTTGGAAAGGGAGTGCCTGCCGTGTGGTGGGTTTGTTAAATAATAATGGCGGTTAAACAAAATGGAGGCCAGCCATGAGCAGTAAAGAAGAAGCAAAGGAGCGCATCCTTAACTGGATGAAAGAGCAGAAGAAGACCAAACATTATTTTAATGACCTGTGCAAGGCCGTACCAGAGCTTAGCATGAGAGAGGCGAAGAAGATCATTAACGAGCTCGTTAGCGAAGGTAAGCTTCGCTACTGGACGAGTGGTAGCACAACGATGTATATGCTTCCAGGTGTGGATGATGTGAAAAAAGAAGAAGAAGGAATGGTGTAGGAGTTGAGGACATAGTTGATTTAAAGGAGGGAAGTGTATGGCATTAAAACACAAAACCCCTATGCTTGATGAGCTGACTAAGGGGCCATGGCCGAGTTTTGTAGCGGACATCAAGCGTCTTGCGGAAAGAAAACCTCAGTGTGATGATCTTTTAGGGCAGCTTGAATTGTCCTACAAAGACAAAGAGGGACACTGGAAACATGGTGGTATTGTTGGCGTATTTGGTTACGGTGGAGGTGTTATAGGTCGTTACTCCGACAGACCTGATTTGTTTCCCAATGTTGCTCATTTCCACACAATGCGCGTAAACCAACCGGCAAGTAAGTTCTACACAACAGATGTGCTTCGAAAACTTTGTGATATTTGGGAAGAAAAGGGGAGCGGGCTTTTCAACTTCCATGGTTCTACTGGTGACATTATTTTGCTTGGCACCACAACAGATCAGCTTGAGCCTATTTTTTACGATCTTACCCATGAACTTGGAATGGATCTTGGTGGTTCAGGATCCAACTTGAGAACTCCTGAAGGATGTGTTGGGAGAGCAAGATGTGAGTGGTCCTGCCTTGATACCCAGGATATAGTCTATGATCTCACTATGAGATACCAGGATGAGTTGCATCGTCCGATGTTTCCATACAAGTTCAAGTTCAAAGTTTCTGGGTGTCCAAATGACTGTGTTGCGGCTATAGCTCGTGCTGACTGCTCTATCATCGGAACATGGCGGGATAAGATAAGAATTGACCAGGAAGCTGTGAGAGCCTACGTAGGTGGTGAGCTTGTGCCTCATGGTGGAGCTGATGGTTCTGAAAAGCGACCTCTTGATATCCAGGCAGAAGTTATCGATAAGTGCCCGACAAAATGTATGGAATGGGATGGAAAGAACCTGAAAATATGGGATAAAGAGTGCGTACGTTGTATGCATTGTATAAACATTATGCCAAGAGCTCTTCGTCCCGGTGAGGATGTGGGTGCTACAATCCTGGTTGGCGCGAAAGCTCCTATTCTTGAAGGTGCTCAGCTCTCCAGTGTAGTTATTCCATTTATGAAGATGGAGCCTCCTTATGAGGAACTCCATGAATTTATCGGGAAGATGTGGGATTGGTGGATGGAGCATGGTAAGAACAGAGAGCGTCTTGGTGAGCTTATTCAGCGTCTTGGCATGAGAGAATTCCTTAAAGCAGTGGGACTGAAACCAGATCCACGTATGATCAATACTCCAAGGTACAATCCTTATATTTTCTACGATCCGGCGGAGGTGCCTGGAGGATGGTCACGTGATGCTAAGGCTTATCGTGAACGTCATCAACCGTAAAAGGGTAAAGATGTTATTGGCAATAAAAAAAGGAGGTGCGAGGTATGCCTTTCGATCCTAATGATATCATGAAAGATCGTCTTACTGATATTGGTCCGCCAAAATACGATAAGTTTTTCCCGCCTATTGTGAAAGAAAATTACGGGAAGTGGAAATATCATGAAATTATCGAACCCGGCGTGCTTCTTCATGTTTCAGAGACCGGAGCGAAACTCTATTCTGTTCGAGTTGGAACTTCCCGTCTTGTAACTGTGGATTACATTCGAGAAGTTTGTGACATCGCTGATAAATACTGCGACGGATATCTTAGATGGACCACCAGAAATAACATCGAATTTCTGGTAAGTGACGAATCCAAGCTCCGCCCCTTGATTAATGATCTAAAAAGCCGTGGCAACTGGTTCCCCATAGGAGGTACTGGCGCAGGCATTACGAGTATTGTTCATACCCAGGGTTGGGTGCATTGCCATACGCCAGCTATTGATGCCTCGGGTATTGTTAAGAGCGTAATGGATGAATTGTTTGAATATTTTGGTTCCCATAAGCTCCCTGCTCAGGTGAGAATCGCTCTTGCCTGCTGCCTCAATATGTGTGGTGCTGTTCATTGCTCTGATATTGCAATCCTGGGTGTACACCGTAAACCGCCTTTCATTGAACATGAGCGAGTCCAGAACGTATGCGAGATTCCTCTTGTTATCGCAGCTTGTCCGACGGCGGCAATTAAACCCAAGAAGGTTGTAGATGAGAAGACTGGAAAAGAATATAAGAGCGTCGAGATTAACGAAGCTCGATGCATGTTCTGCGGTAACTGCTACACTATGTGTCCGGCTCTTCCAATAGCTGATCAGGATGGCGATGGTGTGGCGATATGGGTTGGCGGTAAGGTGTCTAACTCTCGAGTGCCCCCGATGTTCTCTAAATTAGCCGTGCCTTATATTCCTAATGAACCGCCCAGATGGCCTACAGTGGTAAAGACTGTGAAGAGAATTGTTGAAGTTTACGCTTCTGATGCTCGTCGCTATGAGCGTATTGGTGAATGGATTAACCGAATCGGTTGGGAGCGATTCTTCGAGAAGACCGGATTTGAGTTCCGTCATGAGCACATTGATGATTATCGTCTTGCTATGACAACTTGGAGAACCACCACCCAGTTTAAGTTCTAGCACGACAAAAAGGGAGGGATCTAACCCCTCCCTTTTTTCGATAAATTTTTGACATGAATTGTCGAGAGTTCAATGGAAAACTTGATGCGACAGGAATATTCCCATGGTGTATTAAATCCAGCCGGTTTTGTTGTCGCCGCGCTTAAAGGTGGATCTGGTAAAACTTTTATTTCTACTGGTCTTGCTGCTGCTTTGAAATCTCTTGGTTATAAGGTTGTTCCTTTTAAAAAGGGTCCCGATTACATTGATGCAAGCTGGCTTGCCGCTTCAGTAGGATCTCCGTGTTATAATCTCGATATGTTCTTGATGAAACCAGAAGATATTGTGGCGTCCTTTTGTTACCACAGTCTTGGAGCAAACATATCTCTAGTTGAGGGTAACCGCGGTCTGTTTGATGGACTTGATGAGAAAGGGAGTTGTTCAACGGCAGAACTTGCAAAACTTCTTAACCTTCCGGTTATTTTGATTGTCGATGTGACTAAAGCGACGAGAACATCTGCTGCTCTGGTTTATGGATGTCAGAAGTTCGATAGGGATTTAAATATCGGAGCGGTGATTCTGAATAGAGTAGGGACGTCTCGGCAAGAGTCACTAATACGACGAGCGATTGAAGATTCCTGTGAAGTGCCAGTTATAGGAGCAATTCCAAGATTATCAAATAACTTTTTTCCTGAAAGGCATCTTGGACTTGTTCCTGCTCCTGAACACGTCAGAATAAGGGAAGCTATTGATTATGCTCAGAAAGTGGTTAAAGATTCGGTAGATTTAGATAAGCTCTTATCTGTGGCAGAGAAAAGCAAGTTTTGTAGATTTATGTCTTGCCGTTTTTCAGTATCTGCCGAGGATCAGGTTGGGAAAAACGCGTGTTACGAGACTGTTATAGGTGTTCTAAAAGACAAGGCATTTCAATTTTACTATCCTGAAAACCTGCTGGCTTTGGAAAAAGCCGGAGCAAAACTGGTTTTCTTTTCTGCTTTGTGTGAAGAATCTTTACCATCCAATATTGATGGGTTATATATTGGTGGAGGTTTTCCTGAAGTTTATGCGGAAGTTCTGGCGAAAAACGAAGCATTGAAGAGGCAAATTAAAGAAGCAATCACCAATGGTTTGCCTGTTTATGCCGAATGTGGTGGCTTGATGTACCTGAGCGAATCTATCAAAATTGGAGAGAAGTTTTTCCCTATGGTTGGAGTTCTACCTCTAATAGTAGAAATGCATAAAAAACCTCAAGGTCATGGTTATGTCGTGGGGAAAGTGGTCGAAAACAATCCTTTTTTACGCAAAGGATTTCTTTTTAAAGGACACGAATTCCACTATTCCAGAGCGATTATAGACAAAAAGAGAAATGATGTTCGATTCATTCTCAGACTTCAGAAGGGTCACGGAATAGTTGAACAATTTGACGGAATAGTGTATAGAAATTGTGTGGCTTTATATGCTCACTTGCATGCGTTGACCTGTAAGGAATGGGCAAGTAATTTTGTAAATGCTGCTCGATCCTACAGGATAGGGAACATGAAGTCGGGGAGCTTCAAAGGATTGTTTCTCCCCGTTGTAGATGATCAGGTGTAATTTTGAAAAAGGAGGTGTTGAGGTATGGCAAGAACGGTTGAGTACAAGGGCAAAGTTTTCGAGGTTGATGAAGATGGGTTCATTTCCAGCTTCGATCAGTGGTGTCCAGAATGGGTTGAGTATGTAAAGAAATCTGAAGGTATCGAGGAACTTACCGAAGCTCACTGGAAGATTATCAACATCCTCCAGGATTATTACAAGAAACATGGTATCGCTCCAATGGTACGAATTTTGACCAAACTGACAGGTTACAAGCTCAAAGAGATTTACGAACTGTTCCCATCTGGACCAGGTAAAGGTGCCTGTAAGATGGCTGGACTTCCTAAGCCCACTGGTTGCGTATAAGGTTTTCTTTATAGGCTGTGGGGTTGGAGTCTGAATAAGGCAAGTTGGGATAGACCAGCGCCAAGAGTGATAGCGGCGTTTGGTGTGTGGTTAAGTAAACGGTTCTTGAAGATAGAGGGAGACGCTATCAATGTGGAGAGTAACCGTTGACAAAGACAAATGTGTTGGTGATGGCGAATGTGTGGAAGTATGCCCTGTTAATGTTTACGAATTGATCGATGGTAAGGCTGAACCCGTGAACGCAGATGAATGCCTTGGTTGCGAAAGCTGCGTAGAAGTGTGCGAACAGGGAGCTATCACCGTCGAAGAAGTTTAGTTAGGTGGGGGATAAATCGAAAAACTAAGGGCTCGCTGTTATGAGCGAGCCCTTTAAGTTTATTAAAGCTGGTTGGATGAAAGTTTGAATAGAATGGTTGCATTTGGTACATTCTACGGTATTGGAGTTGGTCCGGGGGATCCAGAACTTTTAACTGTAAAGGCTGTAAAAATATTGCAGAAGGTTTCCCATATTTTTGCAGCGTCCTCTTCGAAAAATGACTACAGCGTGGCACTAGAAGCTGTTAGAAGCTATATTTCTCCAGATGCTAATGTTTATTCGCTACCGTTTCCGATGACTTACGATCAGCAAGAACTGGAGAAAGCATGGCATGATAACTGTAAACCGATTATTGAGTTGCTTATCCGGGGTGAAGATGTGGCCTTTATAACGATAGGCGATCCTCTCGTATACAGCACGTATATTTATATAATGCGAACAATTCGGAGTCTGTATCCGGAAATCCCTATTCAGACAGTTCCCGGTATCACGTCTTTCCAAGCGGCAGCATCCTTTTGCAATCTGCCCGTGGTGGAAGGTGAAGAATCAATGGCGGTAGTTTCGGGTGCTCAGGGAGCAAGCCACCTTAGTAAAACTTTAGAATGCTGCGATACGGTAATACTTTTAAAGGTATATCGTCAAATGCCCGAAATTATTAAGACCCTTGAAGAAACCTCCCTTGACACATCGGTCTGCTATGTTAGTCGATGTGGGTTGCCAGATCAGGAGATCTCTTACAGTTTGGAAGAATTAAAAAACCGAAAGCCTCACTACCTTTCTCTCATGATTGTCAAAAAGAAGGGATTGTGCTGAGTTCAACGTAAGGTTTCGTAAACCATCATAATTTTTTCAGCGACATGATCAATTAAGAGATTTCTCAGCAAAAAGGTTCTTCCTGCTTCCCCGTATTTTAGATCATTTCCAGGGTTGTTTTTAAGCCATAGAATTTTTTCGGCGCAGTCCCAGGCATTTCCTGGCTCAAAAAGCAATCCACACTGAGCCTTTTTGACAAGCCATCTCATGCCCGATCCTTCCAGGTTGCTTGCTACAATCGGTTTTCCATGGAACATAGCCTCAAGAAGTACCATGCCGAAGGCTTCAGTTCGCTCGATAGATGCCAGAGCAAAACAGTGGCATGAACGAAATAGAGCAACAAGCTGTTCTTCGGGAAGATAACCGTGAAAAGTTATTCGATTTTCTAGACCCATCTGTAGCGTTAGGTTTTTTAAGGATTGCTCAAGATAACCTGTTCCTACAATATGAAGTTTCACATCTTCAGGTAGAAGACTCGCTGCTTTTATCAATACATCAAAACCTTTGTAGTAACTTAATCTTCCCACCGATAATATCCTGAAGGAAGCGTTTCCCCAGACTTCCTCTGCCCATTTTAAAGACGAAGACGATGGAGAAGCTATTCGATTGGCGTCAATACCTAAAGGAATAACAACACACTTGTCGTGAAAATCAGCAAGAGGCTTGCTCGATCTTAGATAATCTGGCGACGTGGCTATGATAACCTTTGCTTTCCTCATAAAAATTCTCTCAGGAACGGCATAAAAAGGATAAAAAAATTTTAACGCCTTATTGAAATTCGACTGAATCACATCGGCATGCCAATGAATTATCCAAGGGATTTTCTGTGCCTGGCAAATGCCCAGCGCCCAGAATGGGGAAGCGTTGGGGAAATGGAAATGAATAATGTCGGGCTTCCAGTTGTTGATACATTCTAGAAAAACCTTAGGGAAGGTAGGAGCTATGGGAACAAAGCTCAAGTGTCCCAGAATTTCTAATCGCCAAGCAGGGATATTATCAGCCTTTTCAAAGCTTGACGGCATACCAGGTTTATGGTGGTGCACTAGTGCTCCCACTTCAATTCCGTGGCGGGATAGAGCTCCAAGAAGATCTCTCATAAAATATTCCATCCCACCAGGAACTGGTGGATAATATTTGCCAACGTGGAGGACTCGCATGATGTTCAGATTACCGGATATCTTCCGCCCACCCCCGAAGCTTGTTCAAAGGCATAGGCAAGTCGTAAGATTAAATCTTCCTGGAAATAATTCCCGAGAATTTGCATGCCAATGGGAAGACCATCTGGAGAAAAGCCACACGGAACTGTTATCCCCGGGATTCCAGCAAGGCTTGCCGGAAGGGTATAAATGTCTGATAGATACATTGACAGGGGATCTTCCAGTTTTTCTCCTATGAGGAATGGGAGAACTGGGGTCACCGGAGCAATAATTGCATCGCAGGTTAAAAAGGCATCTTCGAAATCTTTCCTTATCAAGTTCCTTACCTGTGATGCCTTACGGTAGTATGCTTCGTAATAGCCAGCAGATAGAGCATAGGTTCCCAGCATAATGCGTCTTTTCACTTCAGCTCCAAACCCCTGAGCCCTTGTTTCTGAGTACATAGATATAAGATCCTGAGTTGATGATGTGGCTCTGAAACCATATTTTACTCCATCGTAGCGAGCAAGGTTTGAACTGGCTTCCGCAGGTGCGATGATATAGTAAGCGGCTACGCCGTATTCTGTATGTGGTAAGCTTATATCAACAATTCGTGCTCCAAGACTTTCGAAAACTTTGAGAGCATTTCGAATAACTTCTTCAATGGAGTTGTCCATTCCTTTGACCGCAAAATATTCCTTTGGAACTCCCAATCGCAGGTTTTTCACAGGTTTTTTCATTTCTTCACAATATGATGGAACTTCTTTTAGAATCGATGTGGTGTCTTTGGGATCGTAGCCTGAGATAATCTGAAGGAGCATAGCTGTATCCTGAACGTTTCGAGCCATAGGACCTGCCTGGTCCAGCGATGAAGCAAAGGCGATAAGCCCGTAACGAGAAACTCTTCCATAGGTTGGTTTCATTCCTACGACACCACAGAAAGCCGCAGGTTGTCGTATAGATCCACCCGTGTCTGTTCCGATAGCTCCTGGACAAAGACAAGCTGCCGTTGCTGCAGCCGACCCACCGCTCGATCCCCCGGGGACTCTCGATATATCCCATGGATTCCTGGTCGGACCAAAGTATGAATGCTCCGTGCTGGATCCCATGGCAAATTCGTCCATGTTGGTTTTTCCAATCAAGATGGCTCCAGCTTGTAGAAGCTTTTCCACAACAGTTGCGTTGTATGGCGGAACGAAAGACTCTAGAATTTTACTTCCACATGTCGTCCTTACTCCTTCCGTGCAAAGGCAATCTTTTACAGCCACTGGAATACCGCCCAGAGGCTTTTCTACAAGTTTTTCTGGATGTTCCATGTAAAATTTAGCTTCTCGAAGAGCCAGATCTCCACAGATGGTGATAAATGCGTTGATCTTTGGATTTAACGCCTCGATCCTTGTTAGATAAGCTTCGACTACTTCAACGGCTGTAACTTCTTTTTTTACCAGCCGTCGCCTTGTTTCAGCTATACCCCATCGAGTGATTTCTTCACTCATGAATTGGTTCTCCTTTTATGCATTGTTTTTACTTGTACTTGGATGATAAAATGGCATTTAGATGACCTTGGGAACAATGAAAAATACACCGTTTTGCTGTGGAGCATTTGCAAGGGCTTTTTCACGCATAAGTGATGGCTTTGGTTTATCTTCTCTCATGACGTTTACCTGCTCTACAGCATGGTGCATAGGTTCAACATTAGATGTATCAAGTTCATTTAGCTTTTCCATGTAAAGAAGGATATCGTTTAATTGATAAGCCATTCTTTCCTCTTCCTCCGCCGATAGTCTGAGCCGTGCAAGTTTAGCAATATGCTTCACTTCCTCCTGTGTGATTTTAGAAAGCTTCATGCTTTTCCTCCGTTTGCTGTTATTTGTGAGATTGAAACACATCTATTGGCAGGTGATCCGAAAAAAAGCGTAAGGTACTTTCCATACCGGAAATTTTTCTTTTTTTCAACAGTTCTCGAGTGAGCCCATGTACTCTCTGCTCTTCTTCAATTTGTTCCGTCTCTTTTGCGATGAAAGATTGTAAAAACCTGGCGAATCTGACGATATGGATAAGTTCGTGAGTTACGATGTATACCAGAAATGGCACAAAGAGAAGATTTCGGTGTGTATTAAGTGTTCTAAGGATGACATGGTCTTGGAGGCAGACTTTGAAATATTCCCCTCTGAAGCTACCTCGTAGTCTTTCTTTGGGGTGTTGCGCATATCGGAGAATCTGAGCATAGGCTGTGTCGGTTATTTCTTCTGGAGAAAGATCCTTTAAAGATCGAATGTCGTAGCGATAATGTCTCCATTGAGATGTTGAGATTTTAAAATAATCCCCCACGATATCTTCTGCTATATCTATGGCATGGTCTAGCAGAGGAATTTGTTGGTCGTTAAAACATTGCCTTTCCATAAGCTTTTACCCTCGCAGAATAATATACCGTCTTTATTTAAAACGTCCAGAGAGCAATCCGTTTTTCTGTTATCAAAACGGTTTCGCTAGCAGCAATTTGCGAACAATTTCAGCTTTGCTTGACATAATGGCTTTCTATTATTACGATGCAATGGTTTGTTAGTGCTTGGTGTCACAATAAAACTGTAATGGATGGATCTAAAGAAAAATGATGCTGTGGTCTTCTGAGGTGCAAATAACCGATGGCCAGTTCTATGAAAAGATTCTCCGTTTTGTTTAGAATGCTGGGATTGGGCCTCAAGGTGACACTGCTGAACTGGCAGGAAGAGATTTGTTTGTCTGAAAGTGCTTCCAAAAAGGAGAATTAAAATGGTCTGGGATCCCGGACGTTCATCCAAACCAGGTATTCCTCCCGAACTTGAAGAACTCTTTCGTAGGTTGAAGTATCTTTTTGGGTATCAGCGAGGCCGTGTTTTGGTGTTGGTTGTTGGGATAATTGCTGTCATAGTGGCTCTGAATTCCTACTATATTGTAAATCCCCAGGAAACGGCGGTAGTTTTGAGATTTGGCAAATTCACACGCACAGCCGATCCCGGTTTGCATTTCAAGATCCCCTTTGGTATTGAGCAGGTCCAAAAGGTCGTTACTGGCCGGGTGCTTCAAAGAGAGTACGGTTATCGAACGATCGAAGCAGGTGCTCGGAGCAGATTTACCGAGAAGGGGTATGAGGAAGAAGCAAGAATGCTCAGCGGAGATCTCAATGTGGTGGATGTTCAATGGACGGTGCAGTATAAAATTGCTGATCCGGTAAAGTATCTGTTCCGAGTTCGCGACGTGGAAGGCACTCTTGACGATATTTCCGAGTCAGTCATGAGGAGAATGGTGGGAAATCGTTACGCCGATGAAGTGCTCACGGTTGGAAGAGCCGAAATTGCCGAAAATGCAAGAAAAGAAATACAGGAAATCATGGATCATTACGAGACAGGAATCCAGATTATTGCTGTAAAGCTTCAAAATGTAAATCCTCCCGAACCAGTTCGTGCGGCTTTCAATGAGGTTAATGAAGCGAGGCAGGAAAAGGAGCGAATGATTAATGAGGCGCAGAAGCTTTACAACGAAAATATCCCGAAAGCTAAGGGTGAAGCAAAGCAGATTATTACCGAAGCCGAAGGTTATGCAACGGAACGGGTGAACCGGGCCCGAGGGGAAGCAGACCGATTTTTGGAAATCCTTGCAGCTTATCAAAAGGCTCCGGATATAACGCGTAAACGCATGTATCTTGAGGCTTTTGAACATCTTATGAATTCCGCCAAGAGCGTGGTCATTCTGGATGATACTCAAAAGAATTTCCTCCCGTTCCTGGATTTGTCCAAGGGAGTGTTTGTGGAAACTCCACCCAAGGAGTCCGTAGAACAGCAGAAATCTCCTTCTAAGCCGTAGGATTGGAAAGGATGGGCTATGAACGGTATTAGGTGGGTTGTTCCGATAGCATTGCTCATTTTACTGGTGGTTAGTGATGGTTTTTTTGTTGTTAACGAAACCCAGCAGGTTGTAATTACCCAGTTCGGAAAACCGGTAAGAAAGCCCATTACCACTGCCGGATTGTATTTCAAGATTCCGTTAATTCAAAAGGTCAACGTATTTGAAAAACGTGTGCTCAAATGGGACGGCAACCCTACTCAAATTCCCACAAGGGATAAAAAATACATCTGGGTTGATACTACAGCACGGTGGAAGATTGAAGATCCTCTGCTTTTTCTCATGAGAGTTGGATCAATTCAGACGGCTCATAGTCGTTTGGATGGTATTATTGATTCGGTAGTGCGAGATCATGTGGCTAACAATTTGCTGGTAGAATTAGTCCGGAGCGAAGGATGGGAAGAGGCAGGGAAGAGCCTGCTCGAAAGTGGAGAAACCTCTGATTACGCGGTGCTTCTCAAGACAGGTGAAAGTGACGAACCGGTGAAGCTCGAAAAAGGACGTGAAAAAATTACAAGAGAAATGATTGCTACCGCCGCACCTCTTTTACGGGAACTTGGCATAGAACTTCTTGATATTCGCATCAAGCGCATAAATTATATAGACACCGTTCAGCAAAAGGTTTTTGATAGAATGATTTCCGAGCGGAAGCGTATTGCTGCTCAATACAGATCCGAAGGAGAGGGAGAACGAGCTATTATACTGGGTCAGATGGAGAAAGAACTGGCAAAGATCAGGTCCGAAGCATTTATGACCGCTCAGAAAATCCGAGGGCAAGCTGATGCAGAAGCGACCAGAATTTACGCCGAAGCATACGGGAAAGATCCAGATTTCTTTGATTTTACGAGGTCTCTTGAAGTCTATAAGAATTTTTCAAATCCTCACGGCGTTGTTGTTTTTTCAACAAAAGCAGAAGCACTTAAGTACTTAAAAGGGGCTAGGAAGATCGGCGAAGGAAATTGAGAGAGGGGAGAGAGTAATGATATACGCTGAAGAAAACCCTTCAGGAGTAACCGAAGTTGATTTGGTTGTAGCAATACCTACTTTTAATGAATCGGCTAATATTTCTACAGTTACATCTCAGGTTGATGCAGGATTGGTGAAATATTATCCGGATTTGAAAAGTGTTATTGTTGTTTGCGATAACCATTCTTTAGATGGGACCAGGGAAGCTTTTCTGGGAACCGAGACTAAAAATCCCAAGATTTACATTTCTTCGGCGCCCGGTGAACGAGGGAAGGGAACAAATCTGCGAAACCTGTTTCAAAAATTGGAGTCCCTTAATCCTCAGGCTGTATTGATTCTGGAAGCCGATATACGTAATGTCAGTCCTGACTGGGTTTACAATTTTATAGAACCTGTGCGAAAAGGCGCAGGATATGTGACCCCAATCTATGTTCATCACAAATACGAAGCGACGCTTTCCAGCGTTATTGTTTATCCTCTTCTCAGGTGTCTTTATGGCAGGCGGATTCGCCAAAGTATTGCCGGGGATTGTGCTTTTGGAAAAGCGCTGGTTGAGCATTTTGCCAAAACTCCATACTGGTCTGATTTTGTTGCCGAAAAGGGAATAGATGTGTGGATGGTAGCTAACGCCCTTTATACCCGTCAGCCGATATGTCAAACGGTTATTGGGTCTCCCAAGCTTCATCGTGTAAAGGATCCTCACGCTCAGGTTAACAAAGCCTTTATCCAGTTGGTGGGCACGCTTTTTGAGCTTATGACCCCGTTTCAGGATTTTTGGATGAGGATAAAGTGGAGTAAACCGACAATGCTGTTTAATGCTGAATTACGCGAAGCGGAAGTACCTATCCCTATGGACGTTAATGTTGCTCGCCTTTTTGAAACTTTCAGTCGGGGATTGGATTCTTACAGAGATCTTTTGAGTCAGGTGTTAAGTTCTGCAGAGATGCATAAACTTGATGAAATCCATAGTATGGGTATTCAACATTTCAATTTTCCGGCTCACACCTGGGCAACCATCCTTTTTGATGTTGCTGTTGCTTATCATAACGCCACGTCCAATGATATGAAGCTGTCGCTTCTGGAAGCATTGCTTCCTCTTTACTACGGCAAGGTGGCTTCCTATGTTCGGAAGACAGAACGTATGTCAACTCAGCAGGCGGAAGAAGTGGTGGAGAATGAGTGTATGGTGTTTGAAGAAAACAAGACTTATCTGGTAAATCGGTGGAAAACGGCTTGATAAACGGTCTTACCCGATTTTTGCTAAAGCCGATTGGCAGACCGGAAAAGAAAATACGGAGGTTGTTACAATGGCAAAAATTCTCGTCGTGGACGATGAAGAGCACATTAGATTGTTATACTCGGAGGAACTCCGGGATGCTGGCTATGAAGTCATTACGGCTGAGAGTGGTTATAAACTTCTTGAGCTTATTGAGCGCGAAAAACCCGATCTCGTCGTGCTTGATATAAAAATGGTTGATTATAACGGTCTTGATCTACTACAGGATATTCGTGCTAAATTCTATGACCTTCCGGTAATTCTTTCCACAGCCTATGACACTTTTAAAGAGGACACCAGGTCCGTGGCGGCGGATTTTTATGTAGTTAAAAGCTTCGACCTGACTGAGTTGAAGAAGAAAATAGCCATGGCACTCGAAGCAAGGGAGTCACTTGATTGAATACGGTTTAATTTAAGATTTTGGTCTAGACCTAGCATGGAGATCTGGGGGCATAGCTTCTGAATAGAACAAAAGAAGTTTTGCCCCCGGTATTTATGTAGCAATCTGGAGTCTGCTTACCGGTAAACCAGCACAGGCCTGGTTGTTAGCCGAACAAGGTTTAATGCTTCGTCAGTGATTAGCTTAACATATTTCGGTTGCTTATATCCGTAGGCTCCCAGAACCAGAAGATCGTATCTTTCTACTGCAACAGCTTTAAGGATTTCTTCTACAAAATCTCCTTTTGCTCTTTTTTGGATAGGATTGTAGCCGTATTTGTTGAGAGTTTGGTATCCTTTTAAAAGACATGTTTCGGCGAATTCGTCAGGTTCTCCCCAGCTGGTTTCCTGAACGTGCATTATGGTGATTTCGGGTTTATTTTTGGCAAACATGGGAGCGATAAATTCTAGAGCACCCTGGTCGCATTGAGAGCCTCTGTAAGCTACTAATATTTTCTGTATGGGGCGGAAATTCCTGATAATCAGCACGGGTTGTTTTGCATGATGAAGCACCTTTGCATGCACAGCTCCAAGCAGCAACCCCCCAACTATCGAACGGCTCTGACCACCTAGTATTATTAAATCGTAATTCCCTTCGTCAGCAATTCGCAGTATTTCTTCAGCCGGTTCTCCAACCGCAACCATAGGCTTACACGGAATTTTACCCCCAAGGCAAATCTCGCATGATTCGATAATCTGCTCAATCGTTTTTTCCGCTTCTTTTTCAATCTCTCGTTCTACATCGCCCCTTGAAGTAAAAGGCATATATCCACCGCCATCGGCCATAATATCAACCACATCTGGTTTCACATAAAGAGCATCCACGTCAGCTTGGAAATGTTCCAGCAGGTGGCAGGCGTATCTCAAAGCTAACAGAGATTCTTCTGTTTTATCTACAGGCACTAAAATTTTCATCATGGCTCACCTCTCTCTCTTTGCCTAATTGGTTTCTTTATCTCAGCACAAGAACAGATGTCTGGCATTTGCTTACAAACCGTCCTATCCAATCCTTGGGGAAGAAACGATCTAAAAGTGACTTCTTCCCCATCCATAGAGCCACAAGGTCCTGACGAAGCTCTTTTTCAATAAACCCTTCAAATTCGTTGATTTCGGTAAGCTGGGTAGTCACATGGACTTGCCTGTCTTCGTAATAGTCGCCGATTTCTATGAGCCTTCGATACACATCTTTTTTCATGCTTCCTTCCTGAGTAAGACCGACCAACTGGAGAGTAGCTCCGTGTATAGTGACCATCTGGTTAATCATCTCAAGAGAATCTTGACTTATATAACTTTGGTCAAGACATGCCAGGATGCGGGTAACAGGTTGATTTTCTTTGACAAGAAGCACAGAACATGATGCTTCATTTACAACCCGTTGCGGGACTGATGGAGCGTTTTGCCAGATGCATTGGGATCCCCCTGTACACCCAATTACGATAAGATCGCTTTCTTCATCTTGAGCTTCTTCGATTATCTCGTTTGCTTCATTACCTGCTCTGATCTTTACTCTTAAATCTCTCTTGGCACCCTTTTTTACAAGTATTTCCTCCCAGACTTTTCCCTTTTGAATGGGAAACCATTCGTATCGCCAATGTTGAGGTTCATAAGGGGATTCTTCTGATGGTGAGCTTTCTAGAAAAGTCTGTCTATACGATGCTAGTGCTCGCACTAGTGGGTGGTTTTCAACGGGAGTTGAGGTCGATAATAGTGAAGGTATAACGCCCAGAATTGTAATGTCCGCCCATGTGTTGTAAGCTAAATGTATAGCTTCCTTTAAAGCAAAGCTGCTGTAAGGATGTTCATCGCAAGCAAACAATATTTTCATGATCTTTCTCCTTCTTGTTTCATTTAGTACTTGATAACACTATTGCCATGGGAGCCTTTACCTGAGCGACCCACTGAAGAAAGGCATTGTCTTTTTTTACCGCTCTATCCAGGTTAACAACCACCATTCCGTAGTTTTTTGTAGCTTCCTGTGGCGTAAGGTCGGCTATTTCCGTAATAACCGAATCATGGCCTGATCTTGATAATTCTTCTTTGGCGGCAACGGCGGCTTCCATGAGGTTTTTGTTTAGAATACCGATATGAATTGGAATATTAGAACCGGCCATCAGTTTGGATATGACAGGTAAAGTAGCTTTAATTGCTTCCTCTTGCATTGCTGGCACCAAGATCTGGTTGACCTTTCTTAAGGTTCTTAGCCATATAAACGGGATAGAGATTCGTTGATATAGCTTTTGGTGAAGCCTTTGAACAATAGTTGCTGGGTTAAAAGGATAGGGGGCTCCCTCGATGTAAAGATCAAAGGATTCTCGCTCTAAGATTTTCAAAAGCTCTATTTCTCTGTCTCCATAAATAACTCGAGGCTCCTTAAGCACAGGGCATGAATCCATTTCGGCTTCTAACATCTCCTGAATTTCTTCTCGCCCGGCTGTTACAATTTCTCGCTCCCAGGTGCGGCGCGCCCACCCCACGCCAGTCATAGGGAAATCAAAGGGGGGCTGCTTCACGTAAACCGGATATAGTTCCATGGGAACAAGGTTACCCAGATGGCAGGCGTATCTGATCGCCATATTTGAAGCAAGGTCTACTTCTATTGCTACAAGTGTCTTAAGCATAGACGGGCTCCTTTCTTAAAACTCTGAACTTTCACGATTCTGATTTTCCGAGAATCTTTGCCGCAGCTCGATTGACAACTTCTTGGAGTTCTCCCAGCTTAAAGGGCTTGGCGATGAAATCAAAAACCCCTTTTTGAAAGGATTGCTTGGCCGTTTCCATAGTGGCAAAGCCGGTAATTACAATCACTTCGGTTTTAGGATGACGGCTTTTGACTTCTTCGAGAAACCTCATTCCGTCGATTTCTTTCATTTTCAGATCCGTTATCACTATGTCGTAAGATGTTTCCTGAATGCGTCTGGTGGCTTCAACACTATCGGTAAAGCTTTCCACTTCGTAGCCGAGTTTCTCCAGAGCCGGTTGTAGTCGTTTACACACAATAGGTTCATCGTCCAGGATTAAAATTTTTAGTGGTCTTTCCATTGTGTTCCCTCCTCGGTAGGAGTATTTAAGCTCATAAAAATATTGACAAAGTTTGTTATATCTTCGTCCGCTTGTAACTGTATATCCAGTTGCCTTGTGAATCCAACAAGGCGACCAAGCATCTGGAGTCGTTGGATCATGTCCTCTTCACTAAGATGCAAAACTCGAGCCACCACTAGGTCTCCTTTGACATCCACTTTGAAATGGTATCGAGAAAGAATTGCTTCAAGTAGCTTGGCTCTCCTTGATCTCCTGATGTTATCCGTTACCCCACCAACGAATCTAAAGTAGATGTAATTATGGTGGGAGTCAGGTTCTACTTTGGTGTCTATCAGATTGAAATGGTATCCCAGCCTGAGATGAAGATTCATGTAAGTCTGGCTAATTACCGCCAGGTTAAATTCGGCAGAGGACGCAATAGTGGACGTTTCGGCAGGTGTTCTGGTGAGGCTTGACATTATACCTTTGAAATCCACCAAAACTGGCTCTGTGCTCCATACCCCCGGTTCAGATAATCCGTTCCAAAACGCTCTAAACGGTACTGAGCGAATATCCTTTGGTTTTAGTTTTCCAGCGTCTATAAATTTAGGATCAATCCCTCCTCCCAAATTTAGCACTTTTAAGCCTAGAGGTATTTCAGACTGGAGAGTATACACATGGATTCCGCTGCTTCTCTGAAGTAACCCCGGGAGGTCCATAAGCTCTTCTACGGCTTTTTCATGAATGAACCGCACAATATCGTGAACCGACTGACAACCTTCGGGAGTGAAATCGGGAGAGGAAGGATCTATGAGATGGAGCGGAGCAATACGGCGGAAGAGTCGTCTAATGAGCCTGAATTCTGGCATACCTTCAAAAGGAAATGTTTGCATAAGCTCGTATGCGAGAAGTTCCTTAACTCTTCCGGCGTAGATGATACGAGATCTAGCATCAACGGTAATGACCTGTCCGTCTTGTAAATTCTCGACAGCTCCCTCTACTCCCACAAGAGTTGGTACGCGAAATTCTCGAGCAATAGTAGCGAAATGTCCCGCTGCAGATCCTCTTTCAGCAATAATTGCCGATGCTTTTGGAACAATTCGAGCTAGCCACGGTGCAGTGTATTTTGTAACCAATACCCCGCCTTCCGGGAAATGTTCCATATCGCTGCCAGAAACGACCTTTACCACCACGCCGCTTCCCACTCCAGAATGCACCACTGTTCCTACTTCTTTAAACAGGATTGGATACTGGTCGCACAAAGTTGTTATGTCCTCTCCGGGTTGGTCTCTTCGTTTAGGAACAAGGAGTCGGCGAGACTGTAGGATGACATATTGTCCGTTTTGGTCTATTGCCCACTCAATTTCTTGAGGATATTTGAAGTATCGCTCAAGAGCCAGAGCCCACTTAGTAAGTTGCGCGATGTCTTCATCCGATAAGGTTGGAGCTTCCCGTTTTTCCTGGGGCACCATTTCTTCTTGCTCTCCACCTGTACTGGTTGGTCGTATTGAAGTTGTTTTTACGACTATTTCTTTTTTAACGATGTTGTAAGGAGGTGCTTTTTCCACAACAAATCTGTCGACGAGATCTCTTCCTTCGACGACTGTGCGTCCAAGCCCCCAGGAAGCATACACCACCAGGTGATCTGGGTTTTCTTCGCTTATATCTACCGTATGGATTACTCCACTTACTTTGCTGTGCACCATCTCCTGTATTATGACCGCCATGGCTGCTTCTTCAGATAGCATGCTCATTCTTTGGCGGTAAACAAGAGCTTCTGGCGAATAGAGGCTTGCAAGGACTCTTTTGTATGCGTACGGAACATCCCTGGATGGCACATTGAGTACGCTTTCGTGAATGCCAGCAAAGCTCAATTCTCCATCTTCTCCGTAGGCACTGCTTCTTACAGCCCATCGCTTTCGTGAGCTTTTTCCACCGACCCATTGTTCTATTTCTCTACTTATTTCCTTGGGAATAATGCCAGCAAGAATGTGATATCTGATTTGACGCGACGTGCTGTATTCGTCCCTTTCACCTGTCGCCCATGATTCTAAAAGAGAATAGATCCGATCTTCCAGGTCGTTCACCTCCAGAAATAGCCGATAGGCTCGGGTCGTGATCACCAATCCGTTAGGTGGAATGGGAAGTTTGAGATTTCGAGATATAATTGCCAGAACATTGGCTTTTCCTCCTATAAGTTCGGGGCGGTCGAGGGGGGCATCTTCTAAAGTTACTGCGAAGGGTGTGTTTTGATCGAAACTCAGCCTACCTCTAAGTTCCGCTTCAAGTTGAGATATAATGCGGTCAAGCGTATGGTAAAGCGCTAGATACTTATTTGAAGAAATAAAATTCAATTCTTGCACCATGTGGAGAAGCAAGGAATGAAGTTCTTTCACCACATCGACGAGGTATTTACGATCGAATATATACTCACCTCCGCATTTTTCACCAAGATCGGCAATGAGTTCCATAACTCGCTGGTGATTCTGGAGTACTCCCTGGAAACGGTCGAAAATCTGAGAAAATTCAACAGGGCTCTCCCTTGATTTTTTGAAACGGTTCCATAATGCTCGGAATATACGAGGCACCACGGTCAATGCCCACCTCCACCTTTTTTGAAAATATAACCCATTGCGAAACCAGTGAGAATAGCAATAATGACAGCTATGACGCCGTAAAGAGCGCCGTGTTCATAGGCGAGTGTAGCAAGGAGGGCTGGTAAACCTACCATAACCACTTTCATATTCTGGCATTGCTTCGTGGTTTCCTGCTTGTCGGATTGCTGAATTACAGTGAGGCACACTTCGTATGTTCCTGGTTTTATGGAAGCCGGGATAGGAAGTGTTCCGACTATCTTTTTATGCCCATTTGTTGAGTCACTGTTTTTCAGTTGACCTGGCAGTATTTTGTAAACCCCGTAGTGTTCTTTGAGTTTTATGAAATCCTGGATAAGTTTTTCTTTTTCGTTTTCGTTAACCTGTCCAGAAACCTCGATTTTCTTCATAATAGCATGGTATCCCCAGGATACATCCGCGGAAGGATCTTCCAGGAGCTTATTTTCGGTGCTTGCAACTATGTAAAGGGATGGTACCCCAGTTATGTGCACTTCGCCTACATTCATCCATAAACCGCCGCGCCTACCCTTTTTCATGAGATGTTCCTCGGAACTTTGACCGATAATTTCAACAACTGCCTGAGCGGAGGATGGAATTTCCGCCTGGATCAATAGTGATTGCCCGTTAAAGAATGTTCCGATTTCTATTTGATTGGGTTGGATAACAAGTTGATTTCCAGCTATAGAAAGATTTTGAAAACCTAGTACCACGCCAACCGTCATTAACATGATAAGAATCTGACAAAGCTTCACATGGAGAGAGTTCCTCATTTTAATGTCCTCCTTTGTAAGTTATTATGAGTTTAGGAGTAATGATAAGACTTGCCAACATCTGGACCATTACGAGGAGCACAATGGATGCAAGTAGAATTTTGAGTTGATCGGCTTTGAGTCTGCTACTGAGTTTAACCCCGAATTGAGCGCCTATTGTGGATCCCAGGAGGAGAATAAAGGCAAGTACTACATCGACCGTATGGTTGGTAATGGCTTGCATGATGGTGACGTTAATACAGGTAAAGAGGATCTGAAAAAGACTTGTGCCCACCACAACATGCATGGGCATTCTGAGCATGTAAACCATAACCGGTACCATGATGAATCCTCCCCCCACACCCATAATAGCTGCCAGGATACCTACCAGGGTGCCTAATATGATGGGTAGCAGAGGGGATGCAGTAATGCCCGACTTTTCAAACTTTATTTGATACGGGAGGGACTGGACAAATTTAGTGTATAAAGAAACTTTGGTCGGTTCTTCGGATGGCTTTCTTGATACTTTAACCGTGGATTGCCGACGCATGCTCTGTAGGCTTTCCACAAACATGTAGCCCCCTATTATGGCGAGCATAACTACGTAGGTGATTTTGATGACAAAATCTGCGTTTCCGAGACCTCGAAGGATTTTTATTAGATAGACTCCCAATGTTCCACCGATGATACCCCCGATAAGGAGACAGATTCCCATTTTGAAATCCACATTGCCCAGACGCCAGTGAGCATAGGTTCCCGAGGTTGATGCTGCTACAATCTGATTTGAATCTGATGCAGCCGCAACAGTAGGTGGAACGCCAGCCATTATGAGTAAAGGGGTCATTAAAAAGCCTCCACCCACGCCAAAAAGGCCTGACAAAAATCCTACCATTCCGCCTAATCCAAAAAGCAGAAAAATGTTGATGCTGTTTCCTGCGAGAGGTAGGTAAAGACTTACAGACATTTTCGCCTTCCTCCATCCTAAGGGTTTTTTTCTTGATAGATTTCTGTTAAACGTTTCACCTTGCCATGTATCCATACTAGGAGTGTGTCCACCCCTTGCTGTTCGTGCAGGTTCTGAAAAATCTTAGCGTGCTTCATAAGATTGCTGATGTGAGTTTCGCCTGATATGCCAATTACAATGAATTGAACGGAACTTTTTGAGTTGGAAAATCTGAATATTTCTTCGCAGAATTCCCCATAGCTTATAAATACTTCAACGGGTACATTTTCTCTGGTGCATTCTTCTCGGAATTTGCTAAGCCACAGCCGAGTGTTTTCGTCCAGACTTACAGAATGGGGTTGATGGTTTTCGGGAAATACCATCATTACTGCAAGAGCAAGGTTGAGCCGAGACGTAAGATGCAAAGCATAAGATGCCACCCATAAAGTTGGGCACTGCATGTCTATTGCTAAAAGAACTCTCTTTTTCGTCACTCCCACCTTGTTAAAACCTCCCTCGCTTGGTACATTGCACGTAAATTTCAATGTTCATTCCATGTGTCGTTTTTGCATGGACTATCCTGAGTTGGCTTTGGACAAGAAAGAGCAAGAAGGTTTTTGCGATAAAACAGGAGATGAAAAAATTTTTCATTTGTTTCTTAGTGAAAAGATGGGGAAGAAAGTATTTTGCGAAGCTATGTGTGTTGAGGAAAAGTGAATGTTTAACAATGAAACAAAAAATGGCGAGGAGTTAAAATGTGAACTATGTAGCAATTTGGCGAAAGAACAACTTTAAAGAATGCTTTTTGGTTTTTACGATCAAGTGATGATTTTCTTGATAAAAGGCATGATCAAGGTTAGCAAAAATTTTTGAAAAGCTGGATGGTTAAATTATCGTCATTACAGGGAGAAAAAGATGGAGAAAGTTCCTTTTAAAATTCGCCAGAGGATAATAGTAGCTTTCTTGTTTAGCTTGATGTCAGTTTTTATCTTTGCTGCCTTAAGCTTTCAGACTCACTTAGAGATTGGTCATAGACTGAAACTTCTGGAATTTACTCATGATGTTCTTTACAATCTTCTAGAAATGCGCCGCTATGAGAAAAACTTCTTTCTTTACAGGCAGTTCGCCAGCCTTAAGGAAGCCATGGATTACGCCTTAATGGTTGAGGAGCTTTATTTAAAGCACAAGGATGAGATTTTAAAGCTGAAAAAGGACTCTACTGTATCCGAATTTCCCGTCGTAATTGGAAAGTATCGCCAGACTCTCATCGAACTCATGAATGTCTCCGAAAAAGGATCTTCGGTGGAAGATAAAGGTAATGTTGCGGTTCTGGAAGAATCTCTTCGTAGTTATGGACAGAAGCTTCTTAACATGGCAGAAGGCTGGGAAAAGGAAGAGCGTTCCCGTATTGACGAACTCTTTAAAAGAACGATCCATCTTTTCATAGGCTCTATCGGAATATTCCTGGCTTTGGGTGTGGTGGTAGCTTTTTATGTGGCAAAAATTCTAGTTGAGCCGCTGTTTCTTATGAAAAAGACCATGGACAAAATTGCCAGTGGTGACTTTGCCCCTCTTCCAGAAGCTGGGCCTTATCCTGAAGAATTTGAGGCTCTTTTTCAGGCCTTTAATCGTATGGTAAGAGAACTTGAAATACGCCAGGAACAACTCGCTCAATCTAAAAAGATGGCGGCGGTAGGAACTTTAACGGCAGGTATCGCTCATGAATTAAACAATCCAATTAACAATATCGTTCTTACAGCGGAAACCCTAAGGGAAGAATTCCATAGCCTTAGCCCAAAGGAAGCTCTGGGACTTATTGATGACATTATCTCACAGGCAGATAGAGCCTCAGAAATAGTAAAGGGACTTCTGGACTTTTCTCGTGCCGAGTACCCACAGTTTGAGCCTCTTTCAATCTCTTCCGTTGTTAGAGCCACTCTCAAGCTAGTAAGAAACCAGATTTCTCTTGCTGGCATTCAGGTTGAAGAAGATTTCCCGCCGAATATTCCTTTAGTTTACGGGGACAAGAAAAGCCTCCAACAGGTGTTTCTCAATCTCATTATTAACGCAATTCAAGCTATGCCAGGAGGTGGTGAACTGATTTTGCGCGCTTCTGTGTCCGAAAATGGTGAATGGATAAAAGTTGATGTGACCGACACTGGAGTGGGCATTGATTCTCGTGACCTTCCTTATATATTCGACCCTTTTTACACCACCAAGCAGGTAGGAAGAGGTACTGGTTTAGGACTTGCGGTAAGTTATGGTATAATTGAAAAGCACGGAGGACGGATAGAGGTTAAAAGCGAAAAAGGAAAAGGTTCTACGTTTACAGTTGTTTTGCCTGCTTATAAGGAAACGGAAATCAACCAGGGAAGGCAAGAAGAATAGTTGTTATGTATGTTGCGGTAGTAGATGATGAAATAATTGTCCAGAAGCGGCTTCGTGGCCTTTTGGAGAAGGAAGGCTACAGAGTGGATACATTTTCAAGTGGAGAGGAATTTCTTAGAGCGCTCGATGCGGCTCAATACGATCTGGTTTTTTTGGATATAGTTCTGCCAGGTATTAACGGTATGGAGGTTCTGGAGCAGATTAAGCTGCGCCAGCCTACCACTGAAGTTGTTATGATTACTGGGTATGCTTCCATAGATAATGCAATTGAAGCCATCAAAAAAGGTGCTTTTCACTATGTTGCAAAGCCGCTGCGACTCGAAGAGATAAGAAATCTTGCCCGTAAAGTTTCTGAACAGCAAAGACTTCGGCTGGAAAATAGGCAACTTAAGAGTCGCCTTGAGTCCATAGAAAGATGGGGGGATATGGTAGGGGTAAGTCCCCCAATGAAGGAAGTTTTTCATCTCATACGCAAAGTCGCTCCACTTGATTGCAACGTCCTTATACAGGGTGAAAGTGGAACGGGAAAGGAACTTGTGGCTCGCCTAATTCATCGTGAAAGCCCTCGAAAAGACCATCCCTTTGTGGCTTTTAATTGCGGGGGATTTACCGAAGAACTTATTGCAAGCGAATTATTTGGATATGAACGAGGAGCCTTTACTGGAGCAGTAGCTACAAAAATTGGCATCCTTGAAACTGCCAATCGAGGAACAGTCTTTATGGATGAGATTGGTGATATGCCCCTCTCTATGCAGGGAAAGCTTCTGCGAGTTATTCAGGAAAAAGTCATTATGCGGGTTGGAGGCAACCGGCCTATACGGCTCGATGTCCGATTCATTGCTGCAACTAATAAGGATCTCAAGAAGGCCGTTCTTGATGGAGAATTTAGGGAGGACCTATATTTTCGATTAAACGTCGTCCAAATCAATCTTCCACCCCTTAGGGAACGTAAAGAAGACATTCCTTTGCTCATCCAGCATTTTATTACCCAGTTCAGCCATAAATTTGGCAAGAAGATTACAGGCATTAGCCCGGAAGCAAGGGCAGTGCTTGAGTCCTACTCATATCCAGGAAACGTTAGGGAGCTGGGAAACATCATAGAACGATCGGTGGCTTTAGCAGAGTCAGACGTTATTACCCTAGCAGATCTTCCTCCTGATCTTCAGGAATACGGCGTTATATCAAACCGCCAGCTTTCTTCCCTGGAGGAAGTAGAAAAAGAACACATCATTAGAGTTCTTTCTTTTACAAATTATCAACTTGGTAAAGCGGCTAGAGTCTTGGGGCTTTCCAGGACAACTCTGTGGCGGAAGCTTAAAAAATATAACCTTACCAACATTCAATTTGAAAGTTCGGATAACAAAAGAGACCCCTCACTTCGTTCGGGGTGACAGCCTTTTCTGTCATTTCCAGGCCCCTCTTTCCTGTCCTATCATTCCTGGGCCCCTCTTTCCTGTTGTTCCGAGTTACATCCTTCCTGTCATTCCGAGGCACGAAGTGCCGAGGAATCTCCTGACTAGAGAAAAACACCCTTTTCATGATGATAAAAGACGGAGGGCTATAACCGTTGCTGCAACGTGACTTCCCCATATTCCTAAAACCATGGGAACCATGCCTGATGAAGCAAGTCCTACCCCAACCTGGAATAATCCAAAGAAAAGACCAAATCCAACCATGGCGTAGATTACAGACTTTATCTCACTTCGTAGAGAACATCTGGAATACTTTGAAAGAATAGCTATAACCAAGATGATAGAAACAGCAATAGCCGATGCGTTAGCTAACCTGAGATTTATCTCCATCAGATAAGATCGAGGATTTACTCCTTCTCTGTGCATGAGAAAAACCACATGGATAATATCTCTAAGGGAGAGATCTTCCAGGCTGGTCTGAAAAATAGAAAAGTCTGTGGGCGTTTCTCGAATTTCTATTGGCAGAAGCTCAATCTTGTTGAAGCTTATCCCTTCCTTTCCAAAATCTACAATTGCCGCATTTTGAGCAATCCACTGATTGCCGTCCCATATCATGGTAGGCGCATCAACCTTTCGACGTATTCTAAAACTATCGTCCAAAAAAATTATGGAAACCCCGTGAAAGCTCTTATTTTGAGGGTTGTAATACTTAATGTGATATATCGCATGTCGAGTTGCATACCATATTTCCCCTTTTTTGATTTTCTTGGTCGCAGGAGAAAGGTCGAACGATTTTTTTACTCGTTCCAACCAGAAGGTGTTTGCTTGAGTCTTCAACGGCCGTTCTACCACGTCAATGAATTCCAGATACCCAACCGCAATTATTAAACTGGCTAAAATGATAATCTTTGCATATCGACTGGGATTAATGCCTGATGCGTGAAGAGCTAGTATCTCCCTACGATGAGCCATAATTTCAAAAGTAATAAGTGTGCTTATGGCAAAAACGGGAATAGCTACGTCTTTAATCATCGAAGGAATTTTAAAGGCAAAGTATCTGACAATTTCGAACCACGTAACCGAAGCTTCTATCAGATCGTCAAACCTTTCAGAAAAATCTACTGCTAAAAAAAGGCTTATGGCTGAAAGGAAAGTAATAAACGCATATTTAACGAATAATCGCAGAATATAGGAATGGATGAGATTCATCACTTTCTCGAAATTTTGCGTGGCTTAATCCATAGATACGCAAGACATATAAGAAAGATACCTATGGGAGCATATACGGCTACAGGTGGACTGATAATCCCTTCTTCTGCCAGTCCTTTTCCAAGAGATATCATGATGTAGAACAGCAGAAACAGACCAAATCCTATCAGGACTTTAAAAGCGGAGGAGCTACTCAATATTTTGTGGGATTGGCTAGAAGTAAAGAGAGGCACCATCATCATGCCAAGGATGATGGAAAGAAAGGGCATAGCTATACGTGTATGAAACTCTATACCGTATCGGCTTCTCTCTTCCAGTGTCCTTGCGGTGAAGGAAGCATGCCACAGTTCTTTCATGTTCATTTCCCACTTTGTAGAACTTGCTCGCGAAAGTTCTCTAAAAAGTTCTCCCGCAGAAACCGTCAGTTCATATCGTTCAAATTCAACAACCTGCCCGCTAACATTATGTTCTGAGTTTCTTATGATGGTTCCTTTTTCCAGATTGAAAACAATAGCTCCCTGAGATGGGTCGTAGCTAAAAGAAGCCTTTTGAGCCAGCACGGTAAACCCTGTTTTGTCATCTCGCAGGTCTTCCATATAAACCCCTTCAGCGGTAAAATCTCCCGGGAATACCTTCTGAAAATACAATATGAAGCCAGGGAGCGAATCTATGAATGTGCCATCCTGAAAAATAGCTGTAACACTTGTCTTGCCGATGTTTATAATCTTTTCCCGAAACAGCGTATTGGCATGGTGAAGGATGGTTACAGTAATGCTCAGAGCTATGATGGTGTTGAAACTCGTGAAAAGCAAAAATGGCTTTGGAAGCCCCCGCACAGGGATGCCGCTTCCTTCAATGGCTATTAGCTCATTGCAGGACGCCATTCGATTCATAGCAACGGTAATACTAACCACACTGGCAAGGGGGAGGGCATAGGTGGATAGTCGAGGAATGGCAAAAATAATAAGTTCTATGATATCCTTCAGGCTAACCGATGCCTGGAAAAAATATTTGGCTACCTGTGCCATTCTTCCAACCGTGAGGAAAAAAAGAGAAACCAGCAGAGTAAACCAGTAGGGGGTTATAAGCTCTTTGAAGATGTATCGTTCCAGAATACGCATACTCAATGCTGGTTCTCTCCTGGGTTAACTTTCTACGGTAGCACGAGAGGTCTTTTATCCTAAAGGAGACGTAAAAGGCAATGGTTAATAAAAACCAGAATATTCGAGAAAGTATAGAAGATAGAGAAGAGTTTTTGTTGCATCCCAGGGCTAAAAAGGCTCGGGAATCTAAAGGAAGACTCCGTTCCGAAGAGGAGTGCCCTCTCAGGACAGCGTTCCAGAGAGATCGAGATCGTGTTGTTCACAGCAAGTCCTTCAGGAGACTAAAACATAAAACTCAAGTGTTTATCTCTCCTACAGGCGATCATTACCGCACCAGATTAACTCACACTCTGGAGGTTGCTCAGATCGCCCGCACCATCGGTAGAGCTCTTCGTCTCAATGAAGACCTCATTGAAGCCATAGCTCTTGCTCACGATTTGGGACACACACCCTTTGGTCACGGTGGCGAAAAGGTTCTGGATGAACTCATGCCGGGAGGATTCAGGCATCACGAGCAGAGCCTTCGCGTGGTAGATGTGCTGGAAAAAGGTGGCGCAGGCTTAAATCTTACCTGGGAAGTGAGAGATGGCATTCTTCATCATTCGAAGGGGAAAAGCGGCTCCATTGTTGGAGAAAAAGATGATCGAGCAGAAACCATGGAGGGGCGAGTAGTTAGGCTTGCCGATATTATTGCATACCTGAGTCATGACCTTGATGATGCTACTAGAGCAGGTCTTCTGAAAGCCGAAGATGTGCCATCCAGCATCCGCCGTGTCCTTGGAGATCGCCACAGTCAGAGGATTCACCGTCTTGTGCTGGATGTGATCAACTATACGATGGAGATGGAGCTTGAAGATGTTTCCTTCAGCCCCAATATGCTCCGTGTGGTGAGTGATCTAAGAGAGTTTCTTTTTGAACGAGTATATGAATCGCCTCCGTTGATCCGAGAAGTAGATAAAGCACGGAAAATTATCGAAGACCTTTTCAATGCCTTTATGACTCGAGATGACCTCTTCTTGCGAGAGATAGGCTCTCCTGATGATGCCAATGTGCCAAGGCACGTCCGGGTCTGTGATTACATCGCCGGAATGACTGACCGCTACGCACTGGATCTTTACTTTAAGCTTTTTATACCAAGCCCATGGATGAAAAAATAATGCTTGCCCCTTTTGGCTAACATTATTGGTCTTGCTACGAGGAATGTAAAATGGTTTTATTCTTGGGTGTGCAAGAAATCAGACAAATCTCATGGAGGGGATGATTATGTATGAAAAAGAAGTTGAAAGTCCGAGAACTTCCTGAAGATTTGAAAAGGGAAGTTTTGGATTATATAGAGTTTCTCTTGCAAAAATATGGTACCAAAAAGACTAGACCAAAGGGTTTTAAATTTGACTGGGAAGGTGGTCTGTCAGAATTAAGGAATAAATTTACTTCCGCTGAGTTGCAACATAATAAAAAAATCTAAGAGCTTCCTAGCCTAACGTTCTCTGCTAACTTTGAAAAGCAGTAAAAATAAACTCTCGGTAGTGGAATTCCGTAACGTTTTGATATTTCTTTGCACGATTCATATTCCGGCATTAGTCGTTTAGATCCGTCTGGTTCGTAGAGAATCTTAACTTTTACATCTCCCCATGGAGTGCTGATAGAGCCTTCTCCACGATTAAGTGCCGCTCTGCTAACACCGTAGGACCTAATGCCTGCCGTCGTGGTTTCGAGAAACAAGATTTTCTCGAGAAGATCCTTCATGGTGGACGGGCAAAGTACGGATATAGTTACAGCAGGACGGTTTTTTTTCATTATGATCGGTGTGAGCCATACGTCCAGGGCACCGTGAGCAAAGAGCTTTTCCATCACATGTTCGTATAATTCCTGAGGCATATCGTCAATGTTTGCTTCCATAACTACGACTTCTTCCGACACCTTGCCGTTAATTGGCAATGCCATGAGTAACCTTAACATGTTCGGAGGATGAGATGCCGGATGGCTTCCCACACCGTAACCAATTCGCTCGATTTTGCAGGGCGGTATAGAACCAAAGCCGGTAGCAAGCACTTTGAGGATAGCTGCTCCTGTGGGAGTAACAAGTTCTCGTGATGTTTCTATGCCGTAAATTGGGACGCTCTTTAGAATTTCCAACGTTGCCGGCGCGGGTAGAGGAATCACTCCATGCTCGGTCATTGCCGTCCCACCTGTGCTCATGGGTAGGGCTGATGATTTAAGTTCGTAAACTCCGAGATTGAAAAGAGCCATCAGGCTTCCCACAATATCTGCTATCGAATCCAGGGCTCCTACTTCATGAAAATGAACATCTTCTAAAGGTTTATTGTGAATGGAGCTTTCGGCTTCGGCTATAATTCTGAAGATTTCTGTTGCTTTTGATATGACCCACTCGGGCAGGGAGCTTTTTTCAAGAAGATTTTGTATGGACTTAAAATTTCTGTGGGGTTGATGCGAATCATCTGTAATATTTACCAGTGCTCTGGTTCCCCAGAGGCTTCCTCGACGCTCTTTCTGAATTGTGATTGCTACCGAACCTGCCAGAAGATTCTTAAGTGCATCGTTGATCTCCTCAAGGGATGCTCCTAAATCGAGCAGAGCCCCAAGGAACATGTCTCCGCTGATGCCGGAAAAACAATCGCAATAGATAAACCTTTGGGGAAATCGTTCCATAGAATCTTAGAGCTTTATGGGATGTAGAGGTTCATCTTGTTCTGCTATGAAGAACCGAACACTGCGCCACTGAGGCTGTTTCTGAAGAGTTGATACATTGTTCATAACCAGATCCTTTGAATTGTTGATCTTGCTGAGATGAGCGAAGCACAGAATTTCCAGTTCTTGGTGGAAAATTTCCTGGCACAGTTCCAGTGCCTGGTCATTTGAAAGATGCCCCAGTCGGCTTTTTATGCGTTGCTTAAGATGGATAGGGTAGGGGCCATTTTGGAGCATTTCTGCATCATGGTTTGATTCCAGAATAATTGCCTGGCATTTGCTGAGACAGGATTTAACAAGGTTGGTAGGAATGCCTAAGTCAGTACATACGGCAAGTCTGGCAACACCGTTGGTAATAATGAACCCCACAGGATCTGAAGCATCATGCGGTAGCGAAAAGGGGAAAACGATAAGATCCCCAATCTCAAAGGATTTTCCTCGCGTGAAAAACCTTTTTTGGGGAATATGATTCACTTTAGAAGGAAGGCTTTCAAATGTTTCCGGTGATATGTAAACTTCCAGTCCGTACATCCGGCTTAAAGCACCAAGCCCTCGGACATGGTCGTAGTGTTCATGAGATACTATGACCGCATCAATCTGGGATGGATCTATAGAAGATGATTTCATTCTCTCCTTGAGAGTCTTTACCGTAAGTCCTGCGTCTATAAGAATACAGGTATTGTCCGTCCATACAAGACAGGCATTTCCAGATGACCCGCTTGCCAAAACCTGAAACCACAGTGATCCCATAGTTTAAAACTCTTTTGTTAACCAAGTAAACGAAACAACCTATCAGCATCTTTGTTTTTTACAGGTCCGAGTAAGAGAGCAGAATAATCCTTAATAGTGGGTAAGGATTTCAGCCATTGTTTCATGTCCTCCAGGGATATTGCCGAGATCTGAGCTTCTATTTCTTCCGTAGGGACATCCCTTCCATGAACGATCTCGTTTTTTGCCAGCCGATTCATGAAAGCATCGGTGCCATCCATGTTTAGGTACAGACTTCCTATGAAGCAATCCTTAGCTCTCGCTAGCTCACTTTCACTGATCCCTTCTTCTCTGACTTTGTCAATTTCGTTTATAACAACTCGAAGAAGCTCTTCAGCTTTGGACGGTTCTACGGCGGCGTAAATGCCGAACATTCCGGTATCTTCATAGATGTTCAGGAAGGAATAGATGGAATAGGCCAGGCCTCGCTTTTCACGCACTTCCTGGAATAGACGGCTGCTCATGCTGTTACCTATAATCATATTGAACACGTAAAACATGAAACGAGTTGGATCCTTCATGGAAACGCCCGTGGTACCAAGACAGATGTGAACCTGTTCAAGTTTTTTGAAGATTGCTTCCCGAAACACCTTCCGTTGAGGGCAACTTCTTTTAGTACGGCACCTCCCGTTTGGCTTAAGATTGCCGAAAGCCGGTTCCAGCAGGCTGATGAGGTGTTCATGCTCAACATTTCCTGCAGCAGTAATTACAAGCTGTTCAGGATGGATTATGCTATCTTTGAAGCTCAGGAGATCTTCTCTCGTCATCGAAAGAACTGAAGATCTGTAGCCGCATATAGGATGACCCAGAGGATGCCCATCCCAGAATTTTTCGCAAAAAAGAGTATGAATGTATTCTTCTGGTGAATCCTCAACCGTGCTTATTTCCTGAAGGATTACCTGCCGTTCACGGTCCAATTCTTCAGGGTCAAAACGTGATTCGAGCAGAATATCCTGAAAAACGTCTATGAGTCTGGGCAGGTGCTTATCCAGCACCTTGCCGTATATGCAGAGGTTTTCTTTGGTAGTAAATGCATTGGAGTATCCACCGAGAGCATCCAGTTCTTTAGCAATTTCTTTCGTTGTGCGTCGGTTAGTTCCTTTGAACAACATGTGTTCCAGGAGATGAGTGATCCCTTCTCTCGATGGCTCCTCATCCCTGGAACCGGCGTTAATCCAGAAACCGATGGACACTACATGGGAAAAGGGAATCTTTTCCGTAACTACTCTGATGCCGCTTGGAAGAACCGTTTTTTCCACCATAAGCCTAGCGTTTTCTTGGATGAGAATGATGATGTTCCGGACCAGTTTTTTCCATAATGGCTTTTCGACTTAGCTTGAATCGTCCGTCTTTATCAATCTCTATGACTTTAACAAGCACTTCATCGCCTTCCTTAACCACATCGCTTACCTTTTTGACTCGCTTGGTATCGAGCTGAGAGATGTGAATAAGGCCTTCGAGATTGGGACGGATTTCGGCAAAAGCACCAAAATCGGTAATCCTTGTGATCTTTGCCGTATAGATTTGGCCAACTTCTGGCTCAAGCGTTACTAATTTAACCTTATCCAAAGCCTTGTAGCACGACTCCTTAGATGGTCCCATGATAACAACACGTCCATCTTCTTCGATGTCTATTTTAGTTCCCGTTTCCGCTATGATTTGCTTAATTACCTTGCCTCCCGGTCCGATGAGATCTCGAATCTTTTCAGGAGAAATTTGAGTAACAACAACTCTTGGAGCGTATGGAGAAAGTTCTGGACGAGGAGCGCTAATCACCGACCGCATTTTTTCCAGAATAGCGAGTCGAGCTTTTCTAGCTTCATCAAGAGCTTTTCGCATGATTTCCCGAGTAATCCCGGAGATTTTGATATCCATCTGGAGAGCCGTTACGCCTTTGTCGCTTCCTGTTACTTTGAAGTCCATATCGCCGAGATGATCTTCATCACCGATTATGTCGGTGAGAATAGCTACTTTGTCGCCTTCCTTTACAAGTCCCATGGCAATTCCAGCAACCATATCCTTTACAGGAACGCCAGCATCCATAAGGGAAAGAGTGGCGCCGCAAACGGTAGCCATTGAGCTGGAACCGTTTGATTCTAACACCTCAGAAACCACTCTTATCGTGTAGGGAAAAGTTTCAGAATCAGGAAGAATAGGTTGCACTGCTCTTTCAGCTAGCGCTCCATGACCGATTTCACGCCTGCTTGGACCTCGAAGCGGCTTGACTTCACCCACACAGAACGGAGGGAAATTGTAATGGAGCATGAAGGACTTGAAGGTTTCTCCCGTAAGAGCCTCGATCTTTTGCTCGTCTGATGATGAACCAAGAGTTGTTACAGCTAGCACCTGCGTTTCACCTCGACGGAATATGGCTGAACCGTGAGTTCGTGGCAAAACTCCCACTGCTATTTCAATCGGCCGGATGTCGCTCATACCGCGTCCGTCTATACGTCGCCCTTCTTCAATCATCATCTTTCGCACCACTTCTCGCTCTAGATCCTCAAGGATTTCCTCGATTTCCTTCTGAGCGTCCGGATATTTTTCAATCAGTGAAGAGACAACCTGTTCGTGAAGGGCTTTCTTCTTTTCTTTTCTGAGCATCTTTTCAGGTGTGGTCATCACTTCTCGGATGGATTCGAGAGCTATAGCCTTTACCGCTTCGACGAGTTCTTGAGGTTTCTCACGGACGATGAATTCTTGTTTAGGACGTCCAACCTTTTGGCGAAGTTCTTCCTGTATGTCTATTATTGGTTGAATGGCTTTATGGGCTATATCCAGAGCTTCCAGCAGATCCTCTTCGGGCACGAATATAGCCCCACCTTCAACCATGACAATCGCTTCCCTGGTGCCAGCCACCACCAGGTTAATGTCGCTTTTGGAGAGTTGTTCTATACTCGGATTGACGATAAAGTTTCCGTCAACTCTGCCTATCCTTACAGCTCCTATAGGGCCACCAAAGGGAATGTCGGAAATGTGGAGAGCTGCTGAAGCGCCAGTTATAGCAAGTACATCCGGTTCGTTTTCCTGATCTACCGAAAGCACCGTGGCAATAATTTGAATGTCGTGGTTATAGCCCTTTGGGAAGAGTGGCCTTATGGGGCGATCTATGAGACGCGATGTAAGTACTTCTTTTTCGCTGGGACGCCCAATTTCACGTCGGAAAAATCCCCCCGGAATCTTTCCGGCCGCATAGCTCATCTCCTGGTAATCAACCATAAGAGGAACAAAATCTACTCCTTCTCTGGTCTTTTCATCACGAACTGCAGCAACCAGAACCACCGTATCTCCATATCGCACCCATATTGCACCACTCGCCTGCCGGGCAATATGCCCGGTTTCGATAGTAAGGATACGGTTCCCTACTTCTGCTGATACAGCAATACTTGCTGTGCTCATATTTTGTTTGTGCTCCTTTTAAGCCTTGTTATTTTTAGCCTCTCAATCCCAGCCGATCGATGAGGCTTAAATAACGGTTCGGATCTCGAGATTTTAAGTAATTTAAAAGCTTTCTTCTTTGTCCAACAAGTTTAAGGAGCCCTCGCCTTGAATGATGGTCCTTTTTGTGAACTTTAAAATGTTCTGTAAGGTAACGGATCCTTTCAGTCAAAAGAGCAACCTGCACCTCTGGTGATCCTGTGTCGGTAGGATGAATTTTGAAGGTTTCAATGATTTCTTTTTTTCTTTCTGGAGTCAACGCCACGTTTCTTTCCTCCTTTTCCTTGAAGTTTTCTACATTAACACTTTTAACTGACGTTTTTGTTCGTTTCCTTGCTTTGGCCACCATAGGGCCAGCAAGGTGTCCTGCGATGCATTTAGAATTCTAATAGGCAATCTACCAAGTTCCGGTAGATCTTTAACCTTAATTTCAAGTGACCTATGAACCTGACCGTGTTTAAGTCGCTCCATTTCTTCATCGTCATTTATTACCACAGCCGGCAAATGATCTAAAGCATCAGCGAGAGGTATAATCAGTCTGTGTGCCTGTCCCGATTCTATATTTTCCTTGATTTCTTCTAAAGTCCAGGCATCTTTCAGCAAGAATCGCCCAGTTTGAGTTCTAACCAGATGTTCCAGTGTGCCATAGCAACCAACGGCTCTAGCAATATCAGCTCCCAGTTGGCGTATGTATGTGCCTTTGGAACATCTCGTTTTAAAAACAGCTCTAGGCCATTCGTATTCAAGAAGTTCTAACTCGTGAACTGTGACCTCCTTAAAGGCGTTTTCCACGGTTATTCCTTTACGAGCCAATTTATACAGTCTCTCTCCCCCGATTCTAGCCGCCGCATACGCAGGAATTTTCTGTAAAAATGTGCCCCTGAATCTGGGCAGAACATTTTCAATAACGGTTCGCTCTATTGGATGTCCATCGTAATATTGAACGATTTTCCCCGTGCGATCCAGAGTATCGGTTTCGTAGCCGAAAAGGACGGTGAATTCGTAAATTTTATCGTCATCCAGAAATTGATCGGCAATTTTGGTGCCGCGGTTTATTAGGAGTACCAACAATCCTTCAGCGAAAGGATCAAGAGTTCCTCCGTGGCCAATCTTATAGGGTCTGAGCCATTGTTTGACTCGTCTGACAACTTCAGATGAGGTCATATCTATTGGCTTATTGACAAGCATTATGCCGTCCAAAGAGCAAGGGGGTCTTCTCATTGTCTCCCCTCACTTATGTTTTCTATCTCGTTGAGATATGCTTCCAACGAAGAAACAATGGTAGCTTCAACATCTTCAATGGATCCCTTTACTCTGCAAGCCGATGCGTTAACATGCCCTCCACCGCCGAATTTTCTGGCAAACTTTGCTACATCAATGGATCCCTTCGATCTCAAACCTACATGGATGAGACCGTTTTCCTCTTCCCTAAACAGTACAGCCACCTGCACTGTTGCAACCTGCCTCAACATATTGACGAAACCTTCTCCGTCGTGAATGGTTGCTCCTGTTTCTGTGAACATTTTCTTCGTGAGCCTGGCCGTAGCGACGGAATAGTTTCTGTGGTAGCGTAGAGTATCCAGCACCTTACCGAGCAACAGAAGTTTTTGTGGCGAAGATGATTCAAAGACTTGCTGGGCAATCTTATAAGGATCTGCTCCAAAACCCACCAGCGACGTTGCGATTTCTAAGACTCTACGGGATGTGTTTGAGAACTGGAAAGATCCGGTATCAGTTAAAATGCCTGTGTAGAGACAGGTAGATACCACGGGAGTAAGGGGAATATTCATGAAGCAAAAGATATCGAAAAGCATTTCGCATGTACTACTTGCCGATGATTTTACCCAGAAGATGTCCCCAAATGGCTTCTCCTGAACATGATGGTCGATATTGATAATGGAATTTGCTACATTGAGCAATTTTGTAAGCGATTTTCCGCAGCGATCTATGGAACCACAATCAAGAAATACAAGTGTAACGGCATCAAGTTGAGGAATATGCTCGATATCGTTAAGAACTTCCTGCGATCCTTCAAGAAACCGAAAAGTTGGAGGCACTCCGTCTTCGCAGAAACTTACCACTTTTTTGCCCATTCCTTTAAGAACGGCTTGCAAAGCCAGTAGAGCTCCGATCGCATCTCCATCTGGGTGAAAGTGGGTTACCAGAAGGTAAGATGTTCCATTCGTCAGAGCATGAGCGATTTTTTTTATGTCCGTTTCGCAACTCTGTAGCTCTTTTGATTCTACCTGACGATCCGATTCGAGATCTGGAGGCTGATGTTTCAGTATTGCTTCTATCATAGTGGATCCTGTTCGTCTTTAGATTTGAGAGTATTTAAAATCCATCCGATTCGTTCGCTATAGTCGAAAGAATCGTCGTAAACAAAGGACAATTTTGGTATGGAGCGCAAATGAACTCGTTCTGCCAGTTCACGACGGATGAACCCGGCAGCACTCGTCATGGCCACATTTAGCTCTGATCGATCGCCTTTATGTAAGGTTTCGCAGTAGAAAATGGTGGCTTCTTTAAGATCATCGGTCATTCTGACGCCAGTGACGGTGATTCCCTTAATGCGAGGATCCTTTACTTTACGCTGGATGATATCTGCCACCTCTTCTTTGATTAAGTCGGCAACTCGCAATTTTCGAGGATACTTTCTCATGTAAAGCCCCTTCTTCTTAGTGCTATCACCCTGCCTGTCATCCCAGGCGAAGCGAGGGATCTCCTGCATGAGATTCCTCGGGGTTCCCTCGCTTCGCTCGGGATGCCTCGGAATGACAGAAAGGTCAGTATCGTATAAGCTCAATATCCTGATCAATAATTTCAGCCAGTTTGAGCGAATCCATATATTCAGCTATTTTATCGAGAATAGCGTTTACCGTCCGTCCATCTTTACCAACCACTGCTACGGCAAGGGTAGTCCGCTGATAAAGTTCATGGTCATCTACTTCTGCAACGGAAGCATTAAATTTGTTTCGACACTTTTCCACAAGGCTTTTAACCACCTTTCTTTTTGCCTTCAATGACATGCCTTCTGGAATAATTAAAGTAATGCGAGAAACACCAACAGTCATGGCCATCTTTCTACCGTTTATCCTGTGGTTCCTGTTTTGTTTCCTGAGTTGATGTGCCATCAATGGATGGCTTTACTGCTTCCATCGTGTAGACTTCCAGGGTGTCTCCGACCTTTACGTCATTAAAGTTTTCAATCAAAATTCCGCATTCAAAGCCAGCTTTGACCTCTTTAACATCCTCTTTGAAGCGCTTAAGCGATATAATCTTTCCATCGTAAACCACTACCTGGTCTCGAAGTACTCGCACCTTGGCCCCGCGCTGAACCACTCCATTCGTGACATAGCATCCTGCCACTGTGCCTACCTTTGAAATATGGAATGTCTGCCGCACTTCAGCTCGCCCTAGAACTTTTTCCTGATATTCTGGTTCGAGCAATCCTTCCATTGCCGCCTTGATATCATCGAGAAGCTGGTAGATGACGTTGTAAAATCTTACGTCAACTCTTTCCCTCTGAGCCACTTCTTCCACTTTGGCGTCCGGTCTTACATTAAAGCCTATAACAATAGCGTTTGAAGCCGATGCGAGCATAATGTCCGTTTCGTTGATCGCTCCTGTGGCAGAGTGGATGATGTTTATTTTTATTTCGGGATGTGAAAGTTTCTTTATAGCCTCGGTAAGAGCTTCCAGTGAACCCTGAACGTCTGTCTTAAGGATAAGATTAAGTTCTTTAAGCTGACCTTCGCGGATCTGCTCATAGAGTTTTTCCAGAGTGACCTTTGTGGACATAGATATTTCACGCTCACGCTGCTTTCTCAAGCGATGCTCAGCAAGAAGGCGAGCCTGTTTTTCGTCGGCGACAACGACAAAATCATCACCTGCTTGAGGCACTCCAGAAAGTCCTATAACTTCTACGGGCATAGAAGGACCTGCGGATTCAATACGCTGTCCTCGATCGTTAAAGATATTTCTGACTTTTCCATAATGGACTCCGCAAACAAAGGCGTCCCCCACTTTTAACGTCCCTTCCTGAATAAGCACCGTAGCGACGGGACCTCTACCTTTTTCTAGCTTTGCTTCAATGACCCGACCTCTGGCAGGCTTGTTTGGATTCGCTTTGAGTTCCATCAATTCCGCCTGAAGCAGCACCATCTCGAGCAGATCTTCAATGCCGATCTTCTTCTTTGCCGATACTTCTACCATTATGGTATTCCCGCCCCATTCTTCGGGAATAAGTCCATGCTCAGCCAGTTCGCGTTTTACTCGTTCGGGATTGGCGTTTGGTTTATCTATTTTGTTTATGGCGACAATTATAGGCACCTGAGCGGCCCTTGCGTGGTTTATCGCTTCTATTGTTTGCTGCATTACTCCATCGTCAGCCGCAACAACCAGGATGACAATGTCGGTTACTTTTGCACCTCTGGCTCTCATTGCTGTGAATGCTTCATGGCCGGGCGTATCCAGGAAAACTATATCCCCTTTGTCCAGATGGATATGGTATGCTCCGATGTGTTGAGTGATGCCTCCAGCTTCGGCAGATGTAACATTAGTATGGCGAATGGCGTCAAGAAGCGATGTTTTTCCGTGATCCACATGCCCCATAACGGTAACAACGGGAGGACGAGGTTTAAGATCTTCGGGACGATCTTCTTGAGTGGCGAGAATGGTTTCTTCTTCTATGCCTTTCTTTTCCACTTCGTAGCCAAATTCTGAAGCCACAAGGGAAGCAGTATCAAAGTCTATGGCCTGATTTACCGTAACGGGAAGTCCAAGAAGCAGGAGCTTTTTAATAACCTCGGAAGCTTTAACTCCCATCTGTCGAGCCAGTTCCCCTACAATTATGGCCTCCTCAATGCGGATTTTTCGTTTTGCAGCCTTGGGAGGAAGAGTACTTGGAGTGGGTGGAGTGGTTGGTGCTGGCTTTGTGATGGATATTTTTGGTGGTTCGTGAGATTCAGCGAGAATTTCACGATTGTCACGCTTGGGTCGCAAAAATTTAGGAGGAGCCTCTATTTCTTCCTCTTCTTCACGTTCCGCCTTGAGATCCTCTTTTGGTCTGAATTTTTTAGGAGGTCTAATGGGTTTCTTGGAAACTTCTTCATCGACAACAATTTTTTTCCTTATCTTCGCTTCTAGAATCTCCTCGTGGTCTTCTTCTTCAATAGTTGGGATAATTTCAGGCAATTGAATAATTTTTGCTGGCTCTTCTTTCTTTGGTTTTCTTTTGCGACGGCGTCTGTGTCTTTTGGGTTTGTGAGGTTTTTCTGTTTCTGCAGCTTCTTCTGCTCGAGCTTCGGCTGTGTCAAGAAATTCTGCTTCTGAAACAACCACGCTTTCACTGGCTGTTACTTCTTGCTGAGTTTCACCACTTATGACTTCTTGCTGGCTTTCAACTGCTCTAGTTTCTTCATAGGCTGTTTCGGTTTCGACAGGTTCGATTTTGCTCTCTTCTTGTGGCACCTCAGCTTCGGCGCGAATTTCCTCTATCGTTTTTACTTCTAACGCTGTTTCCTTTCCAAAATCCGATACTTCGGTATCTTCTTTGGGCGACTCTACAGATTCAACGGCACTTTGAGCTTCGATAGCTATTTCAAGGATCTTCTCTTCTGGTAATTCTGGTCTAATCTCCTGAAGATCTACTCTTTCTTTCTGCAAAGACTCCATCGTCTCTTCCTGTGCCGTTGGTTCGGGTTCTAAAGACTCGACCACCTCTTCGGTTTCCAGCTTTTGAGGCTCTTCAAGCCCAGGTGGTTCCTCCGAAATCGGTTTTACAATTTCTTCTCTTTTGATTGGCGCGGCTTCCTCTGGTTCTAAAAGAGTGGTTACTTTAACCTGTGAAGCTTCAGCTATTTCTTCGGTTGTTTTTTCCGGTTCGGTGGGTTTGGGTTCTGTTTTGGGGCGTTTTCTCACAATGACCTGCTTTGTTGATGCCAGGATATCACTTACAGCACTTGTTGAAGGTTTAGCGAACTTTTTGAAGAATCGGCGCAGATAGTTTGCATCTTCAGAACTTAAGATACTCATGTGATTTTTACACGGGATGCCAAGCTCGTGCATCTTATCCATGAGTTCCTTTGGAGATATGTTTAGTTCTTTTGCTAATTCATGAACTCTTAACCGCGCCATTCTATACTCCCCCGCATGCCCCGTTTATGAGCTGAACGATTAGTCCTTTAGCTCGTCCCCTGAAGGCTCGCTCTAGTCTTTTATCCAATTTTAATTGCTGTAAGCAGTCATGACACACATAGGCACCCCGCCCGCTCATTCTTTGTGAAATATCCAGCACCACAACACCTTCTGGTGTTAAGGCGAGTCTTAACAAGTCTTTTTTCGGTTTTTTAGTCCTGCATACAATGCAGGTCCTTATGGGAACGTGTTGTTTTACTGTTTCTGTCATTTCCTTTTTTTAATCGCCTTTAAAGCCTCTGCCTTTAATCCTTCTATTGTTGATTTAGAAAGTCCCATGATCGATTCCAGGTAATTTGTATCGGTGTTTACAAATTCTTCAAGCGATGTGATACCTTCATCAAAAAGTATATCGGCCAGATCTTCTGTCATATCTTGAAGCGAGAGAAACTCTTTATAGCGGTCGTCTTTACGACGTTCATATCGAGTCTCGCTTGTAACATCGATTTTCCAACTGGTGAGTTTAGCGGCCAAGCGAACGTTTTGGCCTCGTTTGCCTATAGCTAAAGAAAGTTGATCGTCGGGCACAATAACTTCAACAGACTGATTCGCCTGATCGATGATAACCTTACTTATAACCGCTGGAGCAAGAGCATTTACAACGAATTTTGCCGGATCTACATTCCATTGAACAATATCAATCCTTTCTCCTCTAAGTTCCTGCACCACTTTCTGAACTCGATTGCCCTTAACACCGACGCAGGCACCAATAGGGTCAACTGACGGATCCTTGGAAACAACGGCAATTTTTGCTCGCGACCCCGGTTCTCTCGCCGCTGCGATGATGCTTACTATTCCTTCCTGAATTTCCGGAACCTCCAGGGCAAAAAGCTGGATAAGGAAAGATGGATGAGTTCTGCTTACTATAATTTGAGGTCCCTTGCCGGACTTTTTCACTTCCACAATGTAAGCTCTTATACGGTCGCCGGGTCTGTAGTTATCCTGTGGAATTTGTTCCTTAACCGGCAGGAAAGCCTCTGCTTTGCCGAGGTTTATGGTTATACCGCTTTTGTCCACTCGCTGAACGATTCCATGAACAATTTCTCCACGACGATGCTTGAATTCTTCATATATGGCGTCTCGTTCAGCATCCCGCAACCTTTGAAGGATGATCTGTTTTGCTGTTTGAGCTGCGATTCGACCTAGTTTTGTGGGATCCAGTAGTATACCAACTTCGTCTCCCACCTCTGCCTCAGGGTCATAGCGGGATGCTTCCTCCAGGGAGATTTCCCAGTTCGGTTCTTTGACTGTTTTTACCACCTTGTAAAACTTGATAGCCTCTATTTCTCCCTTTTCCTCATCCCATCTGACCATGATATCGGCTTTTGGCCCGAGCTTTTTGCGGATAGTGGTGGCAATGGCTTCTTCTAAGGCATTAATCAAGACCTTCTTTTCAATGCCTTTTTCTCTACTAACCTGATCTATAAGTCTCGCTAGCTCGGATGTTGTTGTCATGTTTTATCCATCCCCTCACTTATCGCACAAAGGTATGTGCTTAACTTTCTGCTTTTTCCTGGCTTTTTCTGTTTCAAAGTAGGCAAGATTTGCCTTCTCAACCAACCCCATAGGAATTGTAAAGTTTGTTCCGTCACATTCCAGAATTATTTCGTCTTCTGAGGCTTTTCTCAAAAAGCCTTTGAAATTTTTTCGATTAGATATAGGTGTGGTGGTCCTCAGGGTGATAATACTTCCAATGTATCGAGCAAAATGTTCTGGTTTTTTTAAAGGACGATCTAATCCTGGTGATGAAACTTCAAGGCGATAAGAGTGGTGAATGGGGTCTACAACATCAAGAAAGTCGCTCAGAGTAGAACTAACTCGAGAACAGTCTTCTATGGTTATGCCATCCTCGTGATCAATGAAGACTCTAAGGACATAACCCTGACGTTCCCGGCGGAATTCTACATCGAGCAATTCCACCCCTTCGGAGTTTACTACCGGCTCGATCATGGATCGAATTTCATCAACAAATTTTTTATCCACCACCTTACATCCCATCCAAAAAAAGAAGTGGGCAAAGCGCCCACTTCTTTAGTAGAACTAGATCATTTATAGGTTAAACTATTGGGCTAGGTAATCTACCACAATGTTTTCCCCATTACTGATCCGTCCACTAATCGAAGTAGGCACTTCTTAACTCCTCCGAAGTACCCCCTCAATAAGGGACTCTTAGTATTTTTAGTTTGCTGGAGCGGGCAACGGGCCTCGAACCCGCGACCCCAAGCTTGGGAAGCTTGTGCTCTACCAACTGAGCTATGCCCGCTCTCAAAAACCGCTTTCTAATTATCTCTTTATCGCTACAAAGTCAAGAAATTATTGGAATTGGCAAAAGTTACCGGCCAAAACGTCATCAAAATAGTTCATTTCCAGTAATAGGTGTAGTTTTTCCTTCTTTGTGATCGTCCCGTAATTATGCCTATAATCCATCCACAGAAAAGCACCCCTGCTCCTGTAAGAAACCATCTTATCCGCTCTGAATTTTTAGCTTTACGGCTTTCTTCCTGAAGCCTGTCTCGTTCTTCTTTAAGAGATGCTATGTTTTTCTGGAGAGAATCATGAGTTTGTTTGAGAGAAAGAAAGTCGGCAGCTTCTGTTTGTAACTTAGCATATTGTGTTTTGGATTCTTCGAGAGCCTTTTCCAGTGAAGCTATAGTTTGCTTCAATGATGCAACTTCGTTTTCGTATTGAGCGATTGTTGTCTTAAGAGTTTTATTTTCTTCCGTAAGCTGCACCAAATCTTTGTTACTTGGAGGAGACGATGTTATGTGTCTTTTGTGTACCCATCCTTCTTTACCAGCGAAAGGACCTTCTTTTGGCATTACCAGACACCATCCACTTTGTTCTTTCTTGAGTTCTACTGGTGTGCCAGAAGTGAGGGTTCCTATAAGCCTGTAATTAATGCCGGGTCCTGAGCGAAACTGAATGTCAACTCGATCGGTAACGTAGGACTCAGCCCCTATGGCACCAGTGGAATAAATAAACAAAAACCCAAAACAAAACACCCATCCTGATAATTTTTGCCAAAATTTTCCCATATCTTGCTTCCTTTCGAAGATAGAGATTTTCACCCTTCGTGTAGAAGCACCTTTTCCAACTGGATTATTTTAGAAAACCAATTCCAGGAACGCAAGAAATAAAAAGAAAGATTAAGTCGAAAGCAATTTTTGAGACCACAGGGAAAAGGTGTTGTGGGAGTGTTCGGAAATATTATTCGCAGTGATGTTCCTCCTCATGGGATGTCTCGCATTCGCTCGGTATGACAAAGGAAAGAGGCATGACAGTGCATGTCACCCCGACCTCTTCTCTCCTGGCACCCAAGCGATAGAGACTGTGTCGCAACCAATTAGAGAAGGGAGGGTAGGGGCGACCCTTGTGGTCGTCCCCTTTGTTCTTTGACAAGAAAATGTCAGAAAAATGCGGCTAATTTTCCAACACAGCCCTGGGAATGCTGAATCTAACCCAAGATTAAGGTGACATTAGTGACTATAACCCCCGTAAGCTACGCTGGTTTATCCCGGTACCGTAACCATACCTATCCCCATAAGTTTTTCTATGAACTTACTCCCCCGAAGATGGTTATCATCCGCCTTATGTTAAAACAGGTCGCAAGCAATGCTATTTCTGCCTTTACCCCTTCTCTGCCTCTTAGATGAAAACTATCAGTCTTTAAGTTCCGCTTAATATGTCCGAAGGGATGTTCAACTCTACTCTTTCGACGTCTGTATATCTCCTGTAAATCCTCTCGTTCATATAACTTCTCAAAATGTTGTTTAGCTTCTTCGTTCTTAAGTCTTGTGACCTTACGACCTTTCCTTGAACTTGTGCACTTACCATAATGACGACAACCTTGGCATATCCCCGGCCTGGTTATTCGATAATCTCGCTTGCCTGTTTTCTTGTTTGTGCTCCTGTAACTAAGCCGATGACCTTCAGGGCATTGGATGACTACCCTGAACACTTTTCATGACGGCACCGTCGGGGTCGGTTAGGTTTACAGTGGTTTTCCCTTCCCGTTCGCAAATCTCAAGGGCTTTCTTGATTTTCTCCCTTTTTCAGCTCTTCCGGCATAGCCACAAAAGATGGGCTACCCTCTTCCTCAACATCAACAGCTTCGCACTCATCCAGAAGTTCATCAATGCGACGATCCAGAGCTTCAATAGATGCATTTGCTTTGATCTTCGTGCCATCCACAAACAAAACGTTACCTGCTACCAAATTGAGTTTTATACAAACCTGAGCACACAATTTCAGCAGTTTCTTAAGCGCTTTCTTGTTCTTCCGCCTGAATTCCGCAATGGTTTTATGGTCGGGTTTGAGCCCTCCCATCAACCAGATAAAACTCATATTGTGATGGCACTCCCGCTCTAGTTTTCGAGAACTCTTGATACCGTATGAATAACCGTAAAGTAGAAGCTTTACCATGGCTCGTGGATCGTACT